>JAAUYD010246769.1_pt1 | contig 22421 bp, 19 predicted proteins | sample 7278101 | NCBI WGS metagenome assembly JAAUYD01 (sample SAMN14350128, study PRJNA611818) | marine sediment metagenome | isolation source: surface marine sediment (0.6m) | place: French Polynesia: Moorea | collected 2018-08
ACAACAATCTCCTGTTTAAAAGGACTCCCTACGGTCGGTTTATTTGCCGGTCGCAATTCCCCTCCCGTTAACGTCCGTATAACGGGAGACCCCTTGCGACATTAAGTTGGAAAAATTGTGATTATGGATCAGTTCATGGAAGCGGCTATCTCTCAAGCTAAACAAGGGTTAAAAACTGGTGGTATTCCCATTGGTTCGGTGTTAGTGAAAAATGATCAGATTATTGGTAGGGGACATAATAAACGAGTCCAAGATGGTGATCCCATTACCCATGCAGAAATTGACTGTTTACGGAATGCTGGACGAATTGGTAATTATCAAGATACCATACTTTATTCGACGTTAATGCCTTGTTATCTCTGTGCTGGTGCCGTGGTTCAATTTAATATAAAAAAGGTCATTGCAGGAGAATCAAAAACCTTTACGGGGGCCAAGGGGTTCATGGAGTCTCATGGGGTTGAAGTGATTGATCTTGACTTAGCAGAATGCAAAGACTTGATGAGACAATTTATTGAAAATAATCCTCGGTTATGGGATGAAGATATTGGCAAGTAGGGGAATTCACCCCTACCAACTATTAAATTGAGTTTATGCTAAGACAGGGACAGGAATATTGAGATGAGGATAGAGAGGAAAGCGATCGCATAAAGCCTTAACTCGATTCAAACAATCTTTCTTAACCCCTTCATCGTTGCGATTGAGTAAACAATCAGCAATAATATTACCAATTTCGCTAAATTCTTCTACCCCTAACCCTCTGGTCGTCATGGCAGGAGATCCCAACCTTAAACCACTGGTAACAAAGGGAGATTCTGGATCGAAAGGAACCGTATTCTTATTAGCAGTAATATTAATTTCACTAACCAACTTATCCGCTTCCTTTCCAGTCATATCAATGCAGCGCAAATCCACTAACATTAAGTGGTTATCAGTGCCACCAGAAACCAACTTAAAGCCTCGTTGGCTCAATTGATTAGCTAGAGCTTGGGCATTGGCAATAACCTGCCCAGAATACACCTTAAACTCAGGCTTAAGGGCTTCTCCAAAGGCCACGGCCTTGGCTGCAATCACCTGTTCCAAGGGACCCCCTTGAGTGCCAGGAAACACACCCTTATCAAACTGCTTGCCCAACTCAGGGTTATTGGTCATAATTAAGCCACCCCTGGGGCCTCGTAAGGTTTTGTGGGTGGTGGTGGTTACTACATCAGAATAGGGTAACGGGTTAGGATGATGGCCACTGGCCACTAAACCAGCAATATGGGCAATATCAGCCATCAGATAGGCTCCCACTTCATCAGCGATCGCCCGAAACTTATCAAATTCAATAATTCTTGGATAAGCAGAGTAGCCACAGATCAATAATTTGGGTTTCTCTTTCTTAGCTAATTCTAAAATAGCATCATAGTCTAATCTTTCTGTTTCAGGACTCACTCCATAATGGGATACCTCGAACCATTTTCCTGAAACATTTACAGGGGAACCATGGGTTAAATGGCCGCCGTGGGAGAGATCCATCCCCATGATCTTATCCCCAGGATTAAGTAGGGCTAAGAAAACAGCAAAATTCGCTTGCGCCCCTGAATGGGGTTGGACGTTAGCGTGTGCTGCTCCAAATAACTCTTTGGCGCGATCGATGGCTAATTGTTCTGCTTGGTCTATCCATTCACAACCACCATAATAACGTTTTTTCGGTAATCCTTCGGCATATTTGTTGGTTAACACCGAGCCTTGAGCAGCTAATACGGCGGGAGAGGTAAAGTTTTCACTGGCGATTAGTTCTAAATGTTCCCGTTGCCGTTGTAATTCTCCTTGTATCATAGCAGCAAGGGTGGGATCGGTCTGGGCTAAAAAATCTAAGTTGGTATCAGTCACTGTTATTTAATCCTTATCGTTTTGGCTTACGGTGTTCCCAGTTCCTAATTATAGTTAATGTTTGAGTTACGGTTCAAAAAAACAAGATAAGTTTAACAATCTTCATTCCTTAACTATGGATTCTTGGTTCGGGGTGTAATGTAGCTAAAATTTCACTTTCAATAAGTGATAATTCTTCTAATCTTTTTTGGACAATTTCTCGCTCAAAATAAGTGTCTGCTAATACCCAATATATACCATAATGTCTAGCTTCTGATGCCATTAAACTGCGGTAAAATTTAGCTAAAGGTTTATCAGGACAATGGGTTCCTAAGAGTCCTAATCTTTCGTGGGATCTCGCTTCTATTAAAGCTGCAACTAATAAAGAATCTAATAATCTTTGAGGTTCTTTTGTGCTAATTATTGATTTTAATTTAGCTCCATAGGGAGGAGAAGACAAAGGACCGAGGGGAATGTTTTTTTTATCTAACCACTGATTAACCTGTTCAAAATGTTCTAATTCTTCTTGGGCGATCGCTGTTAATTTCCTCACTAATATTGCATTAGATGAGTAGCGAAACATCAAATTTAAGGCGACACTGGCTGCTTTTCTTTCACAATGAGAATGATCTAATAAAATCGTCTCTAAATTATTAATGGCTTGGTCTATCCAGGCTGCTTTAGTTGGAGTTTTTAAGATATTTATTGTTGTTTTTTGGCTTAACATAATTGTTCAAATCCCTAATATATTATATTCATTGGCTAGTTAGTTAGTCAGGAATGTTAGAACGACTCATCTTATTTAATATTAGTTTACTTTAAGGGATGATGATAAATTAGAAATTGGTATTTCGGGGGATTTATTTAAACTCTGACAATCAACTAAATATTGCTCAATAACCGTTTGAAAAGCTTGTTCTAATTCATCAACAGACAAACCATCAAAAACTATTATATCTTTTATGTTTATCACGCGACCAAAAAATAAACGATCCTCTTCATCATATTCAATGACTGCTTTATATCCTTTGTATTTCATGGGTTAATTCTTGCTTTAAATAAAAATTCACGAATGGCTTTCACCTGGTATCTTTTTAATTCTTTTTGAGGATGGGGAGAATGGATGTTGAGGGAGAAATTATCAAGATCAAATCTAACTCTTGAACTATCTCCTTGAGTGACTGTTCCTCCTATGGATTCAATTAATATTACTACATCATCCCAAGGAATATTATATCTAATGGCTTCTGTAAAGATAGCATCATAAATTTTACGCTGTTTTTTGTTCATTCATTTATCATACTGCTTTTTAAGTAGGTGTAAATATGCTACAATTAAGAAGAGCGTCAACTTAAGCTTAACGATGTCTTCTATGTCTCAAGTTTTTCAAACCGAGTCACTACGATCCGCTTCTTCCCTAGAATTGTCTCAAGCTCTAGCACAACAGTTAAGTATTACCCCCAATGATTGGCATCGTCTCAAAGGCGATCGCCAAGCACAAGCAAAACAGCAACTCGCAACGGCTCTCGTGTTTTTACTTAAAAATCAACCCGATGAGGCGTTGGCTCACATTAATCAGGCGGCTGGATGGTTGGATCGCTCAGTTTCTCCCCTTCCTTGTCCTGGCCATGGAACCAAAGCTAAAAACTCACCTTAATTATGATTAAGATTGCCAAAAGGACGGGCTAAGGGTTCTCCGATAAAGATTCCCTGGCCAACCCAGGCAACACTTTTCCAATAAGCGTGTAATAAGTTGTCTCCCTGCAAATAATGATACATGGCAACCCCAGGATGGGGAAATTTTTGGACAAAGTTACAGGGTTCAACCACCGTTCCATAACTGCCGGTTGCACCTGCTTTTAACCACTCAAGACTACTCATTTGACCACTATCGGTTAACTGTCCCCCAAAGGAGGTGAGATGATCCGCGATCGCCCCTGGAATAAAGGTATTACTGTCTAATTTTCCGACTTTAGTCACCCCTGTAAAATAAAATAAAACATCGTTTTTATCGCTTAAAACATTGTTTTTAACGACTTCAATCGGAATTTTCGCGGACAATTGTTTGATAATTATTGAATAAAAATGAGAACGCACATTACGAGCTTTATCCTTGGTATCCATTAAATAAGCAGTCCCCTGAGGATGACTATTATCTGAAGCCATACCCCGATCAATTAACGCTTTTGCCTCCTCAAAATTGCTGGCAGCAATGGCCATGGTGGGACGAATGCCAAAATCAAGAAAGGGTTGAGAACGGTTACTATTAAAATAAGGATTAGGGGCGATCGCTTGACATCCCTTGGCACAGTGACGAGTATCAAATCCTAGAGCAAAAGCACTGGTAATGGACATACAATCGACTCTGTAGGGTTTTGTCCAAGTTAAAGCATATCCTTTCACTTCAGGAGGGGTCAACGCATCCACTTCTTGTTTAATACGTCTAAAGTCTTCAGAGGATAAACTGGTAACGCTAGGATCAAAAATAACTTCAATGACATGGTTAGTGGGAATATTACGCTTTTGACGATAATATTGACCAATCTGAACACTTAAGGGATCGGCATGGTTAATAATAATCGCTAATTCTCTATTTTGCTGTTTCAGTGGCCACCATTGGCAACCATTTAATCCCAATATTATCCCCACAAAGGAGATAACTCGGAGCAATTGTTTGTTCATATTTTATCTTTAATTGTGCGACAAATCAGGGATTTAGTTCGCTCTTTGTATTGTTGAATACCATTAAACCCAAACCTTTATCTACTTCCTACAACAATATTGAGACGATGAATCATTTACCTTCATTCACGCCCCAGGAAAGCACTTTCGTAGACGCATTCCTTCCCCATAATAACTTTATATTTTTAGAATAACACACTTTTTAGAGAAAAGCAACAAGCGATCGCCAATTTTAATACAATCGAAAAAAGTTAAGTAACAATTTATGGGAGTTCAGTGAAATTTACCGAATATTTTAAAGCAATGCGACTCCGTCCTGACCGATCAGACATTAAGTTAGAATGGATAAAGAAGACGATAGAAACACCCATTAAAAGGGAAATTCAAGATGATGGAAGAATTCGATGTTGGTCGAAAATTGAAGAAAAAAATGGAAGATATTTACGAGTTATACTTTTAGAAGACGGAGAAACCGTTCATAATGCTTTCTTTGATAGAAATTTTAAAGAGAAATAAACTATGAAAATTCAATATTTTGAAGAAACGGACACACTGTATATTATTTTTTCTCACAATTCACCTGTAGAAACAAGGGATTTAGATGAAAATACTTTAATAGACTTAGATGCAGATGGACAAATGTGTAGCATGACCATTGAACACGCAAAGGACAGGGTTGATATCCCTAACATTGAATATACAACTATCAAAAACTAATTCCTGAAGAATTAACCATAACCTGTGGGCATAATACCATTATGCCCCTACGAGGTTAAACCAAACCGATATAGGGAGAAAAAAATCCTTAACCGAATAATATTGACCCCTCTATTGTCTAGAGGGGCATAACTCACACTCTTCTATTTTTCCGCCTCATCATCTTGATCTTGTTTAGATTCAACAGACCAAGGGGGATCAGCTTCAGTATAGGCACGAGCAATATTATCATCTAGAATCATATTCTCATCTACCTCATCGAGAGTAGCCCCAATTAAGCGATTGGGGGGTTTTTTGTCACTATTATGGTTCTCTCGTTCTCCCTGTCCATAACGATTATTGAGACTGTCTTCACTGTTATCTAGGTTTCCCATGACCATCTCTTCATGGGCATTAAACCCTGTTCCGGCAGGGATCAAACGACCGATGATCACGTTCTCTTTGAGGCCCCGTAACCAGTCAGATTTACCTTCGATCGCCGCTTCAGTTAAGACGCGGGTTGTCTCTTGGAAGGAAGCTGCACTAATAAAGCTATCCGTATTCAAAGATGCTTTGGTTATCCCTAACAACACAGGCGTATATCGCGCCGGCGCACCGCCGGTAATGGCCATGGCTTCATTAACCTGTTCAATTTGCCGTAATTCCACCAATTCTCCTGGTAACATCGTAGTATCCCCTCCATCATCTACCCGAACTTTAGCCGTCATCTGACGGACAATGACTTCAATGTGTTTATCAGAAATATCAATCCCTTGGGACTGATAAACGGTCTGTACTTGATCCACTAAGAATTTCTGGGCTGCTTGTAAACCAATCAAGGCCGCTTCATAGACCCCTTTCTTATCCACATAGTAATCAAAAAAGACCTCTAATAATTCGTGAGGATTGGCTGGACCATCGGTTAAATGTTCTCCTACGTCCACCCGTTGGTTATCAGAAACAATGGCATTCTGATTGAGGAGAATGGGATATTCGCTCACCGTGCCGTCATCTTCGATGACTTTGACATCAACGCTTTCATCCTCTAAATACTCCACCTGACAAACCCCTGGTTTGCGGGCAAGAACGCAAGCTTCTTTGGGCTTACGCGCTTCCAATAATTCCTCAATTCTCGGTAAACCTTGGATAATGTCCCCTGTTTTAGCCCGTTCATACACCAGTAACACCAGGTTATCCCCCCGTTGTACCAAATCGCCGTCAGCAATGTGTAAAATGGCTCCAGGAGACACCCGATAGGGACGAGCTAAGCGTAATTTAAGCTCATAACCTGTCTCAACTGGGTTAATAGCTACCACTAAACCTGACTCAGTGGCCTTCACCCCTGGTGCTAATTCAGTACCCGCAACAATCAAATCATCTTTGGCAACCGTTGGCTTATCTTGGAGGGTCACAAGTTCTAGGTCTTCCTCTCGCACCACTAAAATCCGACGAACTGCTTCTAAACCGCTTTTAATTCCTCGAATTTCTCCATTTTCTTGACACTGAATTTCAGTTTTAGCCACCACTGCTCCTGGCGGAATTTGATCCCCATCAGCCACTAAAACGCTGGTTTTAATGATGCCACCATGAGGATCACTATCAAGATCCCGACGTAGAATTAAAGACTCTAGGATCACTAACTGTAGCCGTTGACAATCTTCCTGTTCGTCGTTTTTTAGCTCAATATCCGCCGCTAAATTGGCCGCCGTTTGTTCGGTTCCCGTGTCTATTTCTAGAACCAATTGGGTACTCAAAAGGTGGATTCCATCCACAGATTTTACCCGTTCCCCGTCTTTATAAAAGAGTCGTTGCACCGATCGCAGTTCAATGTGTCGTCCCACTTCTTCTTCATTGATCGAGCCTTGGGAGGGAGAAGCTGGTTCGTTACTAACAGGATATTCTTCCACAGGACGCAACAATAAGCCGAGTCCTTCGGTACTTTCAATCCATTCTACTTGACGCAGATCCTCTGTTACCACACCGGGTAAGACTTCGGTGCCTGGAGGAATCAATTCTTCGTTTTTAAAGGAAACTTCCTCAGGATCGACATCTAAATGAAATTCTCCTGGTTTAATAATAATCTCTCGCAGAATATCATTTTTCTGCACTACTTCAATGGCTCCTGAACATTGGCAGAAGATATCCTTAACGACTTCGGTTCCTGCTTCGACATATTGTCCATCTTCCACCACTAACAAGGAGATATCTTTGTTAACTTCGTGGGTTTCTTCTGGAACCCAGAGCAAGGTTCCCCCTTCTACCACTTCGTAACCGGTTTTACGACTGCCTTTGGCCACTTCGATGCCACCATAGCGTAATATTCCCCCGGTGCTGGTTTGATAGCGATCGTCGATTAATTCGGCAATAATGGCGTGGTTTTGTACTTTGGTTTCGGGGGTGGCTTTTAATAAAAACCGTTGACCATCGGCTGTATCAATCACATATTGTTCATGACCCCCGCTACTTTCTTTGCGAACTTCCGCTTGATCCAACAAGACAGAAGCGGTAATAATGTCAATTTCACGGCTTTGGGGTTGATAACGAACCACACCCCCGTTGACAGAAATCAACTTCGTTTCTGCTAATACCGTGCCTTCTGTCACTTCATCCCCATTGGCCACTACCGATTCGGCCCCTGGGGGTAAATTATAAACTTCTCCTGATAAGACCCAAACCAGTCCTCCTCTTTGGGCAATGTGGGTGGTATTTCCTTGGCGATCGGTTTTTTCTTCTGCGATTAAGTTAGCAAAGAAGACTTCCCCTGCTAAATCTGTGGATACGTCTTTGGTCGCTCGTTCTGTTGAGCGAGTTGACTTAGCTGCCGTTACCTCGGCTAACATCTGATCTTTTTCTACCTTATCCCCATCAGCCGTAAAGATAACCGAGCCGGGGGTCACTGAATAGGTCATTTTCTTGCCACTACCTGTGGGAGTCCAAATTAAGTCTCCTGCCAGTTCAACTTGGAAAGCGTCTTCTCCATGACGAGTCCTGACTTTGCGGGTACTTAAACCTTTACCCCATTTCACCGTTCCCTTATCTGGGGCTTTGATTTGTTCGGCGACTTCTCCGGTGAAAACCCCTCCGGTGTGGAAAGTCCGCATGGTTAACTGGGTACCCGGTTCTCCGATGGACTGGGCTGCAATAATACCCACCGCTTCTCCCAGGTCTACCGCTCGCCCTGTGGCTAAACTCCAACCATAGCAAGAGCGACAAACGGATCTGGCTGCTTCACAGGTTAGGGGCGATCGCACGATGACGGATTCGACACTCTCCCCAATTTTAGCGGCTAAAGCTGCATCGATGGATTGGTTGCGAGAGGCGATGACTTCATCCCCTACCATCACGTCTTCTGCCAAAACTCGTCCCAAAAGGCGATCGCCGAGGGCAATTTTCACCCGTTCACCGTCTTTCATGGCGGTTACTTTCAGTCCGCGGCGGGTTCCACAGTCGATTTCTCTGACGATTACATCTTGGGAAACGTCGACTAAGCGTCGGGTTAAATACCCTGAGTCGGCTGTCCGTAGGGCGGTATCTACTAATCCTTTACGCGCTCCGTAGGAAGAGATCACGTATTCTGTTACGGTTAATCCTTCGCGGAAGTTGGTTTTAATGGGTTGGTCAATAATCTGTCCTTGGGGATCTGCCATTAATCCCCGCATTCCCACTAACTGACGCACTTGGCTCATGTTACCCCGCGCCCCAGAAAAGGCCATCATATAGACGGAGTTCAACGGGTCAGTTTGTCGAAAGTTCCGTACCACCTCGTCTTTCAATTCTTCTGAGGTACTATTCCAAGTATCAATTACTTTTTGGAAACGTTCCACCTCGGTAATTTCTCCGCGAGCATATCTCGCTTCTGTGCTGTTAATTTCTTTTTCAGCACTATCAAGCATTCCCCGTTTGGTGGGGGGAACGGTTAAATCGTCGATACTGATCGAAACGCCGGCTCTGGTGGCATAGCGAAATCCTAAATCTTTTAAGTTATCCGCTACTTGAGAGCTACGGGCCGCACCGTAATTCCGGTACGCCCAAGAAATTAATTTCTTTAAACGGCCTTTGTCAACAATTTGGTTATAGAATGTCATCTCAGTTGTTAATGGATAGTTGATAGTTGATAATTGCTAATTAATCGTTAATAACTGATTCTAATTCTCGTCATTAACGATTAATTATTCACTGGTCACTGCTAAGGGTTTACACTTCTTCTTCTTCGAGATCCTCGTTGCTTAAAGATTCATAAGTTGGACGGTTTGGCGCACGACGTTGACTATCGATCATCAGGTCAACTTCTACATCACGACTGGTTCCGTCGTCGGCGGTTTCGACTTTATGAACGGCGATATCCAACCCTAACGATTGTAATTCTCGCATTAACACTTTAAAGGATTCGGGGGTTCCTGGACGGGGAATGGGCTTTCCTTTAACAATGGCGTTTAAGGCTTCGTTGCGTCCCTGCATATCGTCAGATTTAACCGTTAACAGTTCTTGTAAGGTATAAGCTGCCCCATAGGCTTCTAATGCCCATACTTCCATTTCTCCGAACCGTTGTCCTCCTTGTTGGGCTTTACCGCCAAGGGGTTGTTGCGTGACTAAGGAATAGGGACCAGTGGAACGGGCATGGATTTTATCATCCACCAGGTGAACCAGTTTCAACATATAGGCTTCGCCGACGGTGACCGGGCGATCAAATTTTTCTCCGGTCCGCCCATCATAAACGTCAATTTTTCCCGGATGATCGGTGTTATAAACCCAGTCTTTGCGGGGCTTTTTGGCTGCTTTTTCTAATAGCCCATGAACGGTTTTGCGAGATGATTCTTCTCCATACATTTCGTCAAAGGGAGTAATCTTAAAGCGCACGCCTAAGTTTTCCCCTGCCCAACCCAGGAGGCATTCAAACACTTGTCCTACGTTCATCCGTGAGGGTACACCCAAGGGGTTTAAGACGATATCCATGGGACGGCCATCGGGTAAATAGGGCATATCTTCGATGGGTAAAATGCGAGAGATAATCCCTTTATTCCCATGTCGCCCTGCCATTTTATCCCCAACTTGGATCTTGCGTTTTTGGGCAACATAAACCCTGACGACCATATTCGCCCCTGGGGGTAATTCGTCTCCCTGTTCACGGGTAAACACGCGCACATCGACCACTCGGCCTTTTTCTCCGTTGGGAACCCTTAAGGAGTTATCTCGCACATCTCTGGCTTTTTCTCCAAAAATGGCTCGCAGTAGTTTTTCTTCTGGGGGTTGATCGGATTCTCCTTTTGGGGTCACTTTTCCTACTAAGATGTCTCCTGCTTCTACCCAGGCACCAATACGGATAATTCCCTGTTCATCCAGGTTTCTGAGGGCATCTTCCCCCACGTTAGGAATTTCGCGGGTAATTTCTTCGGGACCGAGTTTGGTTTGACGGGCTTCGATTTCAAATTTTTCGACGTGAATACTGGTATAAACGTCGTCGTAAACTAATCGTTCACTGATTAAAATCGCGTCTTCGTAGTTATAGCCTTCCCAGGGCATATAAGCGACTAAAATGTTTTGTCCCAGGGCCAGTTCTCCCCCTTCGGTGGCTGAACCATCGGCTAATACTTGACCAGGAACCACATCTTCTCCCACATAAACCAAAGGACGCTGATTTAAACAGGTATCTTGGTTAGACCGTTGATATTTTTGCAGGATGTATTGAATTTCCCGGCCGACTTTTTCGTGGCCTTCTGGTCCTGTTACCCTGACGCGAATTTCGTTAGCATCGGCGTATGTCACAATGCCTTCGGTTCTTGAGACAATGACCATTCCTGAGTCTCTGGCCGCTTGCGCTTCTAACCCGGTTCCCACCAAAGGACGTTCGGGACGCAACAAGGGTACGGCTTGCCGTTGCATATTCGATCCCATTAAAGCGCGGTTGGCATCATCGTGTTCTAGGAAGGGAATCATCGAAGTCGCCACAGAAATAATCTGTACAGGAGACACGGCGACATAATCTACCTGATCAGGGCTGGTAATGAAGAATTCTTGCCGATAACGGGTCGGAACGGCGTTGCCTAAAATGTTACCTTCTTCATCGGTGCCAATGTCTCCAGGGGCAACCCGTAAGTCGTCTTCTTCGTCGGCGGTAAGGTACACTGGGTCTAAGTCTCGTCTGACCCGACCATTTTCGACACGATAGTAAGGGGTTTCAATAAATCCGTATTGGTTGACTCGTGCGTAGGTAGCCAAAGAACCAATTAAACCGGCGTTGGGACCTTCTGGGGTTTCCACCGGACAAATCCGCCCGTGATGGGAGGGGTGAATGTCTCGTACGGCAAACCCGGCTCTTTCTCTGGTAAGTCCTCCTGGTCCCAAGGCTGAAATCCGCCGTTTATGGGTTAATTCGGCTAAGGGGTTGGTTTGATCCATAAATTGGGACAATTGAGATGACCCAAAGAATTCTTTGATGGCGGCCACTAAGGGTTTCGGATTCACTAAAGAAGCTGGAGTCAGACTGTCTGATTCACTAACGGTCATTCTTTCTCTAATAATCCGTTCTAAGCGGTTTAATCCCACTCTGACTTGGTTTTGCAGCAGTTCTCCTACGGATCTAACCCGACGGTTTCCTAAGTGATCGATGTCGTCAACGGTACCAATATCAAATTCTAGGTTAATCAGATAGTCGATGGCCGATAAAATGTCTTCGGGACGCAATACACGGGTGACATCTGGGGCGTTTAAGCGTAATTTTTTATTCAGTTTATATCTTCCCACTCGTCCTAAGTCATATCGTTTACTGTCAAAAAAACGAGACTCTAATAGTTGTTGTCCACCGCTTACAGTGGGAGGTTCCCCTGGTCTTAGTTTTCGATACAATTCCAGTAAGGCATCTTCTTCTGTGGGGTTCCCTTCTTTGTCTAGGGTTCGTTGATAAAATTCGGGGTGACGCAGGGAGTCTAAAATTTCATTATCACTGAGTCCAATGGCTTTTAAGAGGACTTGAGCGGATAATTTACGGGTTTTATCAATTCTGACCCAAACTAACCCATTTTTATCGGTTTCAAATTTTAACCAAGCTCCTCGGTTGGGAATCAAGGAAGCGGAATAGGTTCTTCGTCCGTTTTTATCGGTTTCTGCTTTATAGTAAACCCCTGGAGAACGAACAATCTGATTAACGATCACCCGTTCTGCACCGTTAATAATGAAGGTTCCCCGGTCAGTCATTAGGGGTAAGTCCCCAATAAAAACTTCTTGTTCTTTAATTTCTCCCGTTTCTTTATTGATTAAACGGGTGGGAACATACATCTGCACGGAATAGCTGGCATCCCGTCGTTTGGCTTCATCAACGTCATATTTGGGTTCTTTTAATTTATAATTTTCTCCTAAAAAGTGTAGTTCTAATTTTCCTGTATAATCTGTGATGGGGGAGAAGCTATTGAGTTCTTCGATCAGTCCTTCTTCGAGAAACCAACGAAAACTCGAATGTTGAATTTCAATCAGGTCAGGAAGCAAGTTATAGTTATAGATCAGATTAGTAGTCATGGGTTGCTCAATTGGCCGTTATTATGGGGTATGGCTGTCAAGTATTAAGGGATAAGTTGAATAGTTGACAAGCGTTATTAGTGGTTTGTTGGGCGAGGGTTTCTAGGGGAACATTCCGTAATTTAGCCAAAAATTCGGCTACATGGCGGACGTTGGCTGGTTCGTTGCGTTTGCCTCGTTTGGGGACAGGGGCTAAAAAGGGACAGTCTGTTTCAATTAAAAGGCGATCAGGGGGGACCATTTTGGCACTGTCTTGAATGGTTTTAGCGTTTTTGAAGGTAACCACTCCACTGAAACTGATATAAAATCCCAGGTCTAAAAACCATTGTGTTTCTTCTGGTGTTCCGCCCCAACAGTGCATCACCCCTGTCACTTGACCAGTTTGCTGCCAAAATAATTCTAAAACATCTTTTAGTCTTGGGGCTGCCTCTCGACAATGAATAATCACTGGTTTTTGCAGTTGGTGAGCAATTTTGAGTTGTGCTTGTAGCACTTGCTCTTGTTGCTGCTGGTTACTGGCTTTGTAAAAGTCTAGCCCCATCTCTCCAATAGCTACCACTCGTTGATCGGATTTAGCATAGTCTAAGATTTCCGTCTCAGTGGTATTTGTCCATTTGTGAGCGTCTAGAGGGTGCAAACCAACCGCAAAGGATAAGTTGCCCAAGCGCTCAGCTAAGGACTGAATACTTGGAAATTCTGCGGGTTCGACACAAGAATGCACCAAATGAACGACTTCAGCTTGTTGCCAACGATTTTTGATGTCTTCGAGATCGGACTCAAACACATCGAAATTAATATGAACATGGGTGTCGATTAGTTGCATGGGCATCCTCTGATTTGGTCATATCATTTGATAATCGATAATTATGGCTTTCGGTTGTTTCACTTTTGCCTATCAATCAACCTAAATTATCTCTTATCGGCAATTTTAAAAGTGCAATCATGGGGGAACCCCCCCTCATCGTACCTTCAAAAACGACCTAGTTACTGAGGTTTGACCAATTTAAGAGGCTGAGGCAACTTTTTGGAGTGCTTTGGCTAAACGGGCTTTTTTTCTGGCTCCATTATTACGGTGCAAAACACTGCGTTTTACAGCTTTGTCTATTTTACTGTAAGCGACTGACATACTTTGCTCTACCACTGCTTTGTTTTCTTCGGTGGGAGACGCAGCGTATTCTTCTACCGCTTGGAAGTATTTTTTCATGAGGGTTTTCACTGCCGACTTATAGCTTTTGTTACGGAGTCGGTTACGTTCCGCTATTTTAATACGTTTCAGTGCAGACTTTGAATTAGCCACAGTCTTTAATCCAGAAGAGGTTTGCTAGTTACAATAGTTATTATTGCTATCGGATTCAATATTATAGCAAGTCTTGATAGACTTTGGCAACTCCTTGACCCTTAATTTTTGGGAGCATCTCATTTTTACGGACCAATTTTCAATGGGTAATATGACTAAAAAGTTGTTTCTTTGGCGTAATCGTTTAATCTGTATGGGTGTAACTTTTATGATCTTGCTGGTTCTCTTCGTTTCAGAATCAGTGTTTCCCTCATCAGGAAATGTGGCTGCATCTCCCAAATTTCAAGAAAGACGAGGGGTTTGGTTAACCAATGTAGCTAGTGCTGTTTTATTTGTTCCGGGTAGTGTTAACCGTGCGATTAAACAGTTATCTCAACACCATTTTAATACCATTTATCCTGTTGTTTGGAATCGAGGTCATACATTTTATCCTAGTTCTTTAGCGCAAGAAATGATTGGGAAATCTCAAGAACCTTTATTAAATTGGACAAGGGGAAATGTGGATGTTTTAGGGGTTATTGTGGAAGAAAGTCATCGAAGAGGAATAGAGGTTATTCCTTGGTTTGAATATGGATTAATGATTCCTAAAAGTTCCCTTTTAGCACGAAAACATCCAGACTGGTTAACCCATAGTCAACAAGGAGCAGTTAATACCTTTTTTCAAGATGAATTAGAAGCTAAAAAGGCGAAAAAACCAGAAAACTTAATTAAACGTTGGCAAAAATATAATTATCAAAAAAAAGCCAGTCAGTTAGTTTGGTTAAATCCTTTTCATCCTGAAGTGCAACAACTAATCAAAGGATTGATGTTAGAAATAATCATGAACTATCAGGTAGATGGCGTACAATTGGATGACCATTTTGGTCTGCCAGTCGAATTAGGATATGACCCGTTAACTATTAGAATTTACCAACAAGAACATGGAGGAAAAAATCCCCCTAGAAATCCCCATAATCCCGAATGGATGAGGTGGAGAGCAGCAAAATTAACAGCATTGATGACCGATTTAGTGAAAACGCTTAAAACAGTAAATCCTGATATTTTGATCTCTTTATCTCCGAACTCTCATCCTTTTTCTTATCAAAATTATTTACAAGATTGGAAAACGTGGGTACAACGAGGATTGATTGATGAATTAGTTTTACAAGTGTATCGAAATGATTTGAATAGTTTTAAGAAAGAATTACATCAATCGGCTGTTAAATTAGCTCGTCAAAAAATACCTGTTAGCATTGGGATCTTATCAGGAACCCTTAACAATTATGTTAAAATAGAACAAATTAGACAGCAAGTTGAAACAGCAAGAAAAGAAGGGTTTAGTGGAGTTTCTTTTTTTTATTGGGAGTCTTTATGGAGTTATTTAACCCCTGAATCCCCTTATCAACGTCGTCGTATATTTGATGAGATGTTTTCTGAATAGAATACAGGTGTCAAATTATCTTCCCCAAAGAGCTAAACCGCCCCCTCTTCCTCTTGCAGCGATTAAATTATCTTCTATTAAAAAGTAAGTAAAAAAGGCTTGTTTTTTTAACTTTTCCCCATAAAATTTTTCTTCACTTTCTTTTCCTCCACGAATTTTGCCATGATATAAATTAAGATGGCCAAGGGCAATTGACATCTGAGTAAAATCAAAAGCAAGAATATTTTTGGTGGGTAAAAATTTAGCCGGACCGGTTAAGGTTAGGTTTAATGCACCGAATTTAATGGAGTTTTCGAGAGTGCCTGGGTGAGAAGGGGTATCTGGATGATAGGTGAGTTCGATGGTCGCCCAACGAGGTAAATAACGTCCTGAACGCAAGACAACTCCTGCGCGATTTTGAGCTTGTTTTGTCCCTGTAATAAAACAGAGTCGCCAAGTTCCTTCTAACTGTTGGGCGGTATAATTCGGTTTAGTTTGACGACTGGATTTTTCAGCAGCTACTAAGGCAATTACTAACTGATCAGACGGAGGTTTTTTCTCTCTTTTTTTAAAGATCCAAGTAACCGCTTGTTGAAGACTAGATAGATAATTCATCTTTAATCGAATTCAGATTCAGGCATCAATTGTAAAATCCCCATCGCCAGGGCTTGTGGTTCAAGATATTGAGCTTCAAAGACAGCTAACATATCCTTTAAGGTAGGATTACCCCGGGAACTGCCAGTTACCCCCATTGCTACCACCAAACCGCAGTATCCGCCTGTTTGCTGACAGCGTTGTTCCCATTTTTGTCGAGCTTGTTGATGTTCTGGATCATCTTGTATAAATTCTCCGAAAACGAATAAGGAGTTATCTCCTGTTTGTAAAATGCCTAAATCGTACATTAATTCTTCCCAAGGATCTTCTCCTGGGTTAAAACAAACCCCTTGAACATTCCCTGCTTGTTGGAGAGTTTGAATCAGGTCTTTAGCTTTAGGGCGAGATGTTTGTACCACAACCACGGGCATTCCTTCCCCTTTGGGGGTCGCTTGCTGAGAGGGATAATAGGTTTTCGGGTTATGTTGTAATTGTTCTAGAATGTTCCAGGGAATCATGCCTAAACTTAAAAAGGAATTGTCAGGAATCAGATCATCTCCTAAAGGAAATTTAACCCGATCTTCTTCATCCTCTTCTTCTTCTAACCCTTCTAATAATTCTGCTGTCAGTTCAGGAAGAGTGGAAACCTTTAAATTGATGGTTTGGCTTTGACCGTTTTCTGAGATATCAGTGAAGCGGTGATGTTTTTCAATTTTATCAATGATCTCTTCACTCAAGGATAATTGGTTCCGTTCAAAGAACCGCAAGAAAGCTTGTATGCCATAGTAGACAATTTTAGCTTCTTCTTCATCAAGAAAAGGACGAATCCCCTCGTAGGGGTGAATACTGCCATATCGAGGTAAGGTTAACTCCCCGTCAAGCTCGTCTTCATCAAAATCATATTCATATTCCTCTAATTCTTCCTCGAAGTTTTCAGGAAATTCAAAATTCAAAAACCAACAATCTTGGGCCAAAAAGGCTTGTTCAAGCTGATGGGTGGATTGTTCTTCCAGAGCAGCTTGACGAAACTGTTTCAGGGATTCTAAGGAGCGATAGAGAATTAGACCATATTCTTCTTCTGCCATTCCCATCACACAAAAATAAATGGTATTGACTCCCCAACGATTAAATTCAACCGAAATAATATCGTGATCAGCCAGGACACGCCAAGGAGCGGCTTTAGCTACGTCGTGAGCCGTTTGTAATAATAGGGATTCATAATGGTTGGGGAGGGCTGGAGGGCTAGTATCTTCAACCGTGTCAAAACTACGAAACAGTTGGTCAATTAAGGGTAAATCTGGAGCATAATCGATGATGATATCTAAACTTTGTAAGGCACCCCGTAGGAAAAATTGTAATTCTCGGTTACGCACGACAATCTTTTGAGGTCGGCCTGGTTGGGCGGGACTGTGGGGGGTTTCCATCGCCCGAAGGAGGGTTCTAACCACCACTTCTGGTCCTGCGTCCGAGGAGGCTACCTCCATAGCCCTAACGACTCCTTGAGAACCATCAACCCAAATGATACATTCTTCTTGGGCAGAGTTGCTGCCGAGGACTCTACCTTTCAGACCCGCGACAGAACGGCGATCGCCTTCCCAAACACTGGGAATTTGAGGAAGTTTCTGAAGCCGACGTTGCGTGGTTTGAGGCAAATTTTTCATACAATTTGGTGTTGACAGTGAGGTGAAAGGAGGGGGCTAAGAAACCTAAAGTTAAATTTTTAATGGCCGTGACCTTTCACCCTTATTTTAGCTTAAAAAGCAAGGCGTAATAGGCAAAAGCCAAAAGGATAATTTCCCGAAAGCAAAAGTCAGCTTTTTTCGGGTTGTGTTAAATCACTTGATAGATAAAGCTTAAGGTGGACCAGGCTTGAACATCAAGGATGTAGCTATCAGGGTTCGGTTCAAGCACTGTGTTGGTTTGGGTACTAGCGGTTGCTAAGTCTTTGAGGAGGGCTTGAGCCACTGCTAAAGGATTGTCTAAAGTCAGAATTTGATCTTGGTCAGGTTTAAATTCTGAAATTGTTTTGAGGGTTTCTAGGGTTTTCTCAAAAGGGGCTACAGCAGCGATCGCTAAAATTTGTTCCCATCCTTCGGTGCTGGAGGTTGTCCAGGTGAGTCCGATGGAGGTAGGGGGAATAAATTCTTTCATCCCTGGTTTAATAAAGGGTTGCTCATCTGTCTTGAGTTCTCTTTCTTTTTCGTAGGGAGGGACATAAGCGATGACTTTGCCACTACTGTTGATGCCTAAAATTAGATAATAAAGGGGTTTTTCCCCAAGATTTTCTAATTGATAACGTAACCGAGTTCCCCGTGCTACTTGAGGTAGATTGGGAAGATTAGGGACTGGGGTGACATTATTGTCATGATTGGTTTCTGGTTGTGCTGTTTTGGTGTTGGTTCGGGTCGTTTGCCGTTGTTCGATAGGATAAGGTTGAGGCTCAAGACCCTCGAGGGTAACGCGCCAAGGGAGTTGAGAAGAGGTTTCATTGAGGGTTAAGCCCCATAATTTCATGGCGAGGAGTTTCTCTAAGGTCAGACGTAATCGTTCAATGGCGGATTTGATGGCTTCCCCTGATTTACCAACGGTATTGGGCAGTTGTACTCCTCCAGGCAAAAAGAGGGCGTAAGTTTCTGTTTCTTGGGGTTGGGAGGAGGGATCTGCAAAAGAAGATCGCAATCCTAAGATACAATCGATGGGTTGTTCCCCTTCTGTCAGCACATCGGATACAATGTCAATGGCTGAAAAAGCACTGGTGGCATCAACTCGTTCAATGCGTTGTAAGTGGGTATCTAGGGCAACGGTTAGGCCGATGTTGTGGGGTAAACAACGAAGGGATTCTTGTAATAATTGTCCCACCTTTAAGGGTTGGTTAGGGGTTTGTTCGGGGGAGAGTTGACGCACTTTGGCTTTGAGGCCATTGCGAGAACGCAGTTGCAAGGGGACTGAAGATGATGGTTGGCCACTGACAGGATAAAAAATCGAGTTTATCCCATAATGCCGCAGAATATTGGCAGGAAAGCCAGTTAAGGTAATGATGGCTGTCGTCTTGTCTTCAACCTTACTGATAAACGCTTCTGCTCCTTGGGGAGCGGTGGGAAGAAGATAATAAGTGAAGAGGGGTTGAGTGGGACTGTTTTCTTGTTGGGGTTCTTGTTGTCCTCCCATAATAGGGAGTATTTGTTCTCTGGTTTTGTTGAGGGTGATATTGATGCGAGTTGCGGGGACTGTGGACCATAAATGTTGGGTCAGGGCGTAGGTAAAGAGTCCTGCACTAAAACCATTCCCTTTCATTTCTGTAGCTACTTGTTGTGATCCTGCGGCGGCGAGAATAATGCCCGCCTGAGTTGAGGCTTTGTTTTTGGGAAGTTTTTGTTTGAGTTGTGCTTGAAAGAGGAATTCTTCTTCTTGTATGGTATCGGTTGGGTGAGGAAAAGACCGACTTCTCAGATTACCCTGAAGGGTCTGACCGCTACTATGGTAACTGGTATCGAAGACCATGGTTACTTTTTCTGTAGGGAGCGATCGCCCTAATAAGCGTAAGGTTTCTTCGAGAATGTTATCAGTTCTGGGGGTTTCTTGCTTGAATTTAACTCCAGCTTGAACAATGATTCCTGGTAGTTGACCTTGAGTAAGGGTAGGGACAAGATCAGGGGGGATATTCACGTAATTCCCATAACCACTAAAGTGGAAGATCACCACATCTCCTGCTTTGGCCTGTTTGATTAAATGTTCCACAAAGGCGGTTTCGATGCCTTGGCGGGTTGCTTCTTGATCGGTCAAAGTGAGGATATCTTGAGGGTTAAACCCAAAGCGATGGATCAGTAGGTCTTTTTGCCGTTCAACGTCGGTTATACAGCCTTTGAGGTTGAGACCTTGTCCATAATCATTAATTCCCACCAATAAAGCCAGTTTGCGATGAGTGGGTTCTGCTAATGTTTGATAGTATTTCTGAAGTTGCTGGTTTGAATTTAGCCATCTCAGGCTTTCTTGAGCGACCCCCCAGGTGAGTAAGGTCTGTAAAAAAGTCCGCCGATCCCATTTCATGGTTTCTGTTTGCTCTCTTGGGAAGATACCGCTATTATAGCCTTTCTCGGACTCATGAGGTACACCTAACATCTGCCTCAAAGCCTGCTGCCTCAAAGGGATAAGCTCTGTACCTCACCAGTATGAGAACTGCTATATACTAACGCTAAGGTGTGTAGGCTTCATTTATTCTATTACAAATTTGTAATTTACCAGAAATTTTGGGTCTAAAACCCCGCCCTTTTAGAACGGTTTTTCTAGAGTTTTGAGCAAATGCCTACTTTATTTATTTAGGGTTTGCTGAATGAGTTATCCGAAAAAATCACAGTTCTGTTATTTTACGGTAATTTTTTAATATTTTTTGATAAACTGTAATATATAGAAACATTTTACTCATAAAAGCGTTAGGAGAGCAAACCCCCATGGCAGGATTTTTCGGACTGTTTAGTGGTCGCAAAGCAAAATTTGTTGATGAACCCGATACAACACCAGTTCAACCCCAGAACAAAAAAGCATTTTTCTTAGATAACGATTCAGCCAAAACCCTTGGAAATACCGAGTTTATGCGTAAACCCATTACCATTAAACGTACTTTTGCCAAGGGTGGTGAATTGGTTCAAGAAATCTCTTCTTTAGAGAAGAAAAAAGCAGGAAACAATAATGTTCCTTCTAGCAAAGGCACGGAAACCAGTACCTATCAAGGAACAACCTCTGCTAATACAGAACGTCGTCAAGCTGATAATAGCATGGATATGTTCCGCGACATGGCCCGTAGTCTCAAGAAGTAGATACTACTGTCTTTTGGCAATAAAATCATAAACACTTTGTTAGGACTTAATATGATTAAGTCCTTTTTCTGTATATTAAAGAAATTGAGCGATCGCCTTAGCAATATTGAGAGAACCTCCTGGTTTTCCTACTCTTTTTTCTCCATTTTTCCGACAATTTTCTAAATAATCTTTATCTTGTAAAATAGCTTGAATAGTTTGGGCTGCTTCGGTAAAAATGTGGGAATTTTTATGACTTTTTCCAATGGTTTTTACGGACATTCCTAATAATCTCATTTGCGCTTCGGCAAACGCATAGGTAAATTGTGGGCCTTTTCCGGGTAATTGAACCACCGGTTTACCTAACCCTACCACTTGTTCTACGGCGGTTCCTGCCATTCCTATAGCGAGATCACAGTCATTGATAATATCAGAAAAAGCTTGATAATAACATTCAATTTTAATGGTGTTTTTTTCTTGTTTTTTGATCAATTTTCCCAAGGATTGATATTGCCATCCTAATGTTTCAGCTAACCTTTTTAAATCCTTCTCTTTAATGGCTTGGACTAAAGCCACTCGAAATTGTACCTTTTCTAAGGTAGCGAGAGATTCTGATACTTTTAACAATAATTCTAAATTATCAAGGGCTTCAGGGAGACGACTTCCCGGTAGTAACGCAATGGTCGGAATATCATTATTAAGATGTAAGTTTTTCCCTGTTGGCGTTAGAATATCCATAATCGGATAGCCTAAAAAACAAGCTTTTTTAAGTCCTTGTTGCTGTAAATCTTGAGCCGTAAAAGCATCTCTTGTAAAGATAGCTAAACAACGAGGCGATCGCAAACACCAACGGGTTAACCAAGGAAGATGTAATTTTCCTTCATAAAAACTAGAAGTAGAAACTAAAAAAGCCACAAAAGGACGACCTGTAATATAGGCCATGGTGACAGGAAAAATATCACCAACCGCTACCATTAAATGATAACGAGAACAGTGTTTTAAAAGAGTCCTAATTTGGTATAAAGTTAAACCAATTAATCCTGCACCCACATCCTTTAATAAAGTCAGAGGGTTCATATAAAAAATGCCACCAGAGGGTAAACTTTTTGGTTGACCGATCAAAGGTACATTAAAAGAACCATAAGCATTTCCTTCCCCCACCAAAGGCATTCCTGTAATGGTTATATTAGGGCCAATTTTCTGCAATTCTCGGAGAATGAGACTCGCATTAAGGTCTTCTCCATGGCCGTTACTCATAAATAAGACTTCTTTTTTCATTTAATTAATAATTGATCACTCTATGGGAAACATAGGAAATGCTACTGCTTTTTCTAGGAGCCAGTAATCTATCAATATCTGCCAATATCTTCTAAAATCTTTCAATATCTTTCTAGACCGATAAAAATTGCCATGATATAATAATAGATGAATAATTAACCAGAGGATTAATTATTCGGCGAGGTAAGGCCTCACCCTCAATCCCCGTGAAAGCCCCAGAGGTAATTTTCCTCACCCTTTGTCAAAAAGGACGGAACGATATTATATCGACTTCTTTGTGAGTAACTTGGTTGGGAAGAAAAACCTGCGGAATCACCGAGCC
>JAAUYD010302669.1_pt1 | contig 22398 bp, 20 predicted proteins | sample 7278101 | NCBI WGS metagenome assembly JAAUYD01 (sample SAMN14350128, study PRJNA611818) | marine sediment metagenome | isolation source: surface marine sediment (0.6m) | place: French Polynesia: Moorea | collected 2018-08
AGGGCGTTAACCAGCTATCGTGGTAGTAAACCGAGCTTGTACTCGGAAACAGAAACGATAAGCGGTCGATACCCACCTGGTTTTTCCAGGTCATAAACTGAGGTAAAACGGTACGGTGGTCTTTCCAAACACCTGAAAAATATCAGGATTTCTAGATATTAGACAAAATTTTAAACTTAACCTAAAATTAAGGAAACCCTAACTATCTTAGGCATTGAGACAACAGATAAATCGTTGCAAAACATTGGGTTTCCCCTTGAGTGTTACTAAATTAGAGCAGGGGATAACGGTTGTCCATCAAAATCTTCCTGTTACTCCCGTAACAGTGGTGGATGTTTGGGTAAAAGCAGGGGCAAGGGTTGAACCTCGAGAATGGGGTGGAACGGCTCATTTTTTAGAACATATGATCTTTAAAGGCAGTCAGGAAATTCTACCAGGCTACTTTGATCAGATCATAGAACATCATGGAGCCATAACCAACGCTTTTACCAGTCATGACTATGCCCATTTTTTCCTAACCGTAGCAAGCGATCGCCTAACCCAAACTTTACCCTATCTAGGGGAAATTTTACTGCAAGCGGCCATTCCCCAGGAAGAGTTTATCCGAGAAAGGGATGTCATTTTGGAAGAGATGAGGTCATCTTATGACGATGCTAACTGGGTATGCTTTCAACGTCTTTGTGAGACATTATATCAGCATCATCCTTATGGCCGACCTATTCTTGGTAACGAAACCCAACTCAAGCAATATTCAGCCCATCAGTTACGATGTTTTCATCGAACCCATTACCAACCCCATAATATGACAGTGGTGGTGGTAGGAAATATTGAACAACAGACAGCCATATCATTAGTAGAAAAGACCTTTTCTGACTTCAGTCTTCCCTGGGAATGTCCTCCCCATAAAATTGCCCCAGAACCTCCTGTAACAGACATTAGACGTAATGAGATCTATTTTCCCAGAATAACCCAAGGACGCTTATTAATGGGGTGGATAGGACCTGGAATTAAACAGCTTCAACAAGGACTGGGACTGGATCTATTATCAGTGATCTTAGGAGGAGGACGAACTTCCCGTCTCGTTCAGGAATTACGAGAAGACAAGCAACTGGTAATGGACATTGAAAGTTCTTTTTCCTTGCAACGAGATTCCAGTTTGTTTACCATTGGAGCATGGTTAGATCCTCAAGCTATGGAAAAAGTTGAGGCAATTATTTGCGATCGCCTCAAACAATTACAACGAGAACCTATCACAGAAGTCGAATTAAACAAAGCAAAACGATTACTCTGTCATGATTATATTTTTTCTACAGAAACCCCTAGTCAATTAGCTGGATTATATGGTTATTATCAAACCTTAGCTGATGCTAAACTAGCCTTCAGTTATCCCACTGTAATTCAACAATATACTGCTGCACAATTACAACAGCTTGCTTGTGAATATTTGTCCCCTGACCAGTATGCTATCACCGTTATGAGACCCTGCTAATTAATCAAGTATAAATCAATAATGGAACTATCCTCTACCGTTTCCCTTGAAAAATTTATCCATCGTTTGCAATTAGATAATGGCATTACTTTAATTGTTCGAGAAAATCCGACAGTTGACTTGATATCAGGAAGATTTTTCTGGAAAGATACAGGTATTTTGTGGGAAAAACCAGAACAAGCAGGTATGTTTCATTTATTAGCTACCGTACTTACCAAGGGAACCCAAACCATGTCCTCTCTTGATATTGCAGAGGCCATTGAATCAATGGGGGCCGGTTTAGGGGGAGATACCGCATCAGATTATTTTATGATGAGTGTTAAGACCGTTTCAGAAGACTTTGAATCTATCTTAAACTTATTAGCAGAAATTGTGCGATCGCCTACCTTTCCAGAAGAAGAAATTGCCTTAGAAAAACAGTTAATTTGTCAAAGTATTCGTTCTCAACAAGAACAACCCTTTACCGTTGCGTTTAAGCAATTACGGGAAAAAATGTACGGGAAACATCCCTATGGACGTTCCATATTAGGCACAGAAGAAACCGTTTGTCAAGTAAGTCGAGAAGACTTACAAAAGTGTCATTACAACCATTTTCGACCTAACAATTTAATTATTAGTTTATCAGGGAATATTACCTTAGATAAAGCAGTTAAGTTAGTAGAAAAAAGCTTTGGAACTTGGGAAAATCCTGCTCATGATTTAACTATGAATTCTTTTCCTATGTTATCAGTTTCTCCTTCTGAAATGATGACCTATCAATCCAGTCAGCAAGCGATTATTATGCTAGGGTATTTAACAGTTGGCGTTGCTCATGTTGATTATCCCGTTTTAAAACTATTAAGTACCTATTTAGGAAATGGATTATCGAGTCGTTTATTTGTAGAATTAAGGGAAAAAAAAGGACTCGCTTACGATGTTTCTGCCTTTTTTCCCACTCGTTTACAACCATCTCATTTTGTTACTTATATAGGAACCGCTCCTCATAATACTAACATTGCGCTTGAGGGATTACAACAGGAAACCGAGAGATTATGCGAAGTAGAATTAACCCCAGAAGAATTACAAACCGCTAAAAATAAGCTACTAGGACAATACGCTTTAGGAAAGCAAACCAATGCAGAAATTGCCCATTTATACGGATGGTATGAAACGTTAGGATTAGGGATTGAATTTGACCAAAAATTTCCAGAACTGATTAATAAGATTAGTTCAGAGATGGTACAAAAAGTAGCCAAAGATTATTTACTTTCTCCTTATGTTTCCATTGTTAGTCCAGAAATAATAATGGACTAAATTCAGTAAGTAAACAAAATAAATTACACAGTTGAAACAGGCAACAGGCAAGACATACAGCTATAGCAGTACAAAAAAAGATTATGAGATTATCGTAAGGTGGGGACTGCATCGCCCTACAATGTTTTGCAATTTTATAAACGTCCTAACCCATAATACGTAATGCTATAGTTCTAATTATTATAAACTCGCACATTCTCTTGCGCCGTCTTACGGCGCGAAGTCGATCGTAAAAGTGTGCAATTAATTATGTTTAGGTACTTACTATTTACTATTAATAATTTTTAGTTTCCTCATCTAGTTGGTAAATTTTCATAACTTAGATCATTAGTCTATTGACGAAGAATACACTTACTCGAAACCACTGACCATTCCTCTGATTGAAAATCTGTACAGCTTGCTTTTAAGTTTAGTAAGCTAGGAATCTTACCTGATTGTTGTTCCTTAGATATTTCTTGAGCTAAATCTTTCCAGCGTTTGAACCAGGTACTTTTTTTAAAAAATTTTGGAGTAAAAGTTGATTCTCTTATTACAAAGAAATCTACTTGATACTGTTCAATAAATTGTTTAAGTTTTGAAATATCATCAGTATAATGTGCCTCAATAAAATCAATCGTTTTTTGCTTCATAGGCACATAATGTTTAGGATGATAAGGAACAACGAATTCTGGTGCTGTTAGAGTAGAACGTTTGGAAAATATAGGTATGTTATTACTTGGAATACCTTCTAATGAAGCAACTATAATATTTTTGGACTGTTTGGCGAAGAATAGTTCCAGTTCAGAAAGATGATAATTAACACGAGGTGTTGTTTGAGATGCAACATACAGAGGATAGATAAGAGAGTAACCTCCTAATAAGAGAATTATTATTATAAAAGCTAGTTTCTTGATCATCATGGTGACTCGCTGATGATTAAACCAATTCCAGGTGAATTCCAGCAGTATAAATAGACACAAACTAGAAGTCAAAGCAATGACAAAGGTTAGAGGTCTTGTTGTGTATCTATTGGGATAATAAAGTTTGAAAAAAACAAGATGGGCTAAAAAATTTAATCCACAAGAGACTAATAAAATATGGGATAATATAACTATATTTTTTGTTAATTGATTGATTAAGGGAAACTTAGATGAAAAATATAATAAAAAGGGTAATACTAAACTCAAACAACCAATTACAGGCACAGATTTTAACAACTTTCCTGGTTTTAAACCACTTTGCCAACCAAAAATATAAGTATCTAAAAGATTATCAGAATAGTAAGGAACTTTGCCTTCAGGATACCAAAACTCAGATAATTTAATCGCCTGCTCTCCTGAAATTGAAGGAAGATAATTTTGGGATGACCAAATATAAACTATGCTCACAATAGCTGTTACAAAAATGCCAGTTAAACAAAAAAGATAATCTTCTTTATCTGATGAAATCCTTATTTTTCTATTTTTCCAAGAAAATAACCTAACAATTAATAATCCTAGCAATATAAAAACAAAAGGAGTGTAAAATAATCCTTGTAAAAGGATTGTTGCCAAACAAGACAATAAGTATCTACGAGCAAGATAATACAGAAATGCAGGAAAAAATAGAATAAAAGATGCTCTAGGTAAAAAATCAACTGAAAAAAATGTCATCCATGACACTATAGTTGTAACAAAACCAAAACTAATGATAGGCAAAATTTCTAGAGATAGTAAAAAAATATAGACCGATGAAAATACTCCTATAAATAATGGGATTATTTGCATGGCAAAACCGGGAGTAATTCCTATTTTTGCCAATACGTAAAAGAGAAAAGTATAACCGACAGGAGTCACAGCTTTAAAATAGTTAGCAATGGGATCATTGGGAAATAAATCAGGATCAACAAATTTATCTAACCAGAAATAAATTCTGAGATCATCGTTAAAAATTTCACCTTTATATTGCCCCTTCAAAACATCATAATAAGAAATAACAGAACAAATAATTATAAAAAATAAAGTTATAATTAATCCTAGTTTAACTTTCTGGTCTTTCTTGTGATTAATTGGAGAAAATAGAAAACAATATAGTTTGTTGATTTGTTGTTCTGAGAAGATGGCTGGCATTGATTTAACTTTGGAGATTGGCTATATTATCATAAGGATTTTCACCGTAAAAATACCATAAGTTGAAAAAAATAGCAACTTTGAAGGTGTTTATTAGTGAATTTCTGACTCCTGACTCCTAAAACTAAAAAACTTTGTACCTCACAAGTATGGGAACTGCTATAAATTTTTGCACAACTGTACTCAGATATCAATATCTTAGATAGTGATTAATGCTCAAACTTTTCATAAGCTTCGACAATTCTTTGTACCAAAGGATGACGGACGACATCTGCTTGAGAAAACTGACAAAAAGCAATGCCTTCGACTGATTTTAAAATGTTAGTAGCCACCACTAAACCAGACTGTTGATGTCTGGGTAAGTCGGTTTGGGTAATGTCTCCTGTTACCACCATTTTTGAGCCAAATCCTAACCGTGTCAACACCATTTTTAATTGTGCCGGCGTAGTATTTTGTGCTTCATCAACAATGACAAAAGCATTGCTTAAAGTCCGTCCTCGCATATAAGCTAAAGGGGCTACTTCTATTTGTCCTCTTTCCATTAAATCAGGAATTCTTTGCGGATCAATAAACTCGTATAACGCATCATATAAAGGTCTTAAAAATGGGTTAACTTTTTGTTGTAAATCTCCCGGTAAAAAACCCAATTTTTCCCCTGCTTCTACCGCTGGACGGGTTAAAATTAATCGTTCACATTCATCATTTAATAAGGCTTTAACTGCTAAAACAGCCGCTAAAAATGTTTTTCCTGTTCCCGCTGGGCCAATACAAAAAGTAACATCATGCTTTTGTATAGCTTTGATATACTGCTTTTGTCGAAAGGTCTTTGCCCGAATGACTTCCCCTCGGCGAGTTCTTGCTAAAATAGACTTCTGTAAGTCTTGATATTCGTCCATGCGTCCCGTATCTAAAGCTTGAAACGCGGTCATTAAATCAGGACGAGATATGGTTTTGCCTTCCTCCCAGTAGGGTTGTAGCGATCGCAACACTTTCATTACCCTTGCAACCTGTTTCTCTGGTCCATAAATATTTAATTCTTGACCCCGTAAGACTAAGTTTGCCCCTGTATGACGAGAAAGGAATCTGAGGTTTTCTTCGGCGACTCCGGCTAAAGCGATCGCGCTTTCGTGACTGGGTAATTGAAGGGTTTGGGAAGTTTCGGTCATATATTGTTTTCTTTATGTTCTAATCAATTTAGGGTTACATTAATTATTTTAATCTTTATTGTTAGACTTACTTCATCCTATACTTAATATTAAATAGATTATTAAGTAAATAATCTATATACAAATTCTTAATTATCTATTTCGCTTCCATCCAATTTTTACCAGCATGAATTTCTACCACTAAAGGAACCGTCAATGTAACAGCATTTTCCATTGTTGTTTTAATTTTATTTTCTAATTCTTCCCATTCTTGGGGTGGTATTTCAAACACTAATTCGTCATGAACTTGTAGTAATAAATTAGCTTGATATTGGTTTAAAATTTCTTGTATTTTAACCATCGCAATTTTAATAATATCCGCACTGGATCCTTGTATTGGTGCATTAGCAGCAGCCCTTAATAGTTGAGAATCATTATAGTTTATATTTAATTTATTGAGATCAATTGTTTGAGGATCGTGACCACAAAAACGATATAAATTATTATCAAAAAAGTTAAAATAACGTCTTCTTCCTAGAATTGTGGTTACGTATCCATTAGCGATCGCTTCTTTTTTCATACTCTCTAAATAGTCGAATACTTTTGCATACCGTTGACGATATTTATTAATAAATTCTTTTCCTTCTGCTGGAGTAACGCCTGCTTCTCTAGCAAACCGTTGCGCCCCCATTCCATAAATGACACCAAAGTTAATGGTTTTACCTAAATTTCTTTCTTGGGGTGTGATTTCTTCTTTCTCAAATAATAGTTTAGCTGTTACAGTGTGGACATCTTGAGCATTTTGATAAGCGTTCAATAGAACTGTTTCTTGACTTAAATGGGCTAATATTCTTAGTTCAATTTGGGAATAATCTGCGGAAACTAATAACCAGTCTTTTTGTGGGATAAATGCTTGTCTTATTTGACGAGAAAATTCGGTTCTAATGGGAATATTTTGTAAGTTAGGGTTAGAAGAGGATAGTCTTCCTGTGGCGGTTACAGACTGATTAAAATTAGTATGTATGCGTTTTGTTTCTCTATCAACCAATTCGGGTAACGCATCAATATAGGTTGATTTTAACTTCGATAAGGTGCGATATTCTAAAATATAATCAATAATAGCGTGATCTCCTTTCAATTTTTCTAGAGTTGCGTGATCCGTTGAATAACCTGTTTTTGTTTTTCTTGATTTTTTACGGTTAAGTTCTAATTTTTCAAATAAAATTTCTCCTAATTGTTTAGGTGATCCTAAGTTAAATGTTTCTCCTGCTGCTTGATATGATTTCTCTTCTAAGGTTAATAAATCTTGTTTAAGTTGCTTTGATAATTCTTTTAAATATTCTGTATCAATTAAAATTCCTGTATCTTCCATGATAGCTAATACAGCTTCTAAAGGTTGTTCTACTTCTAGTAATAGTTTTTCTAAGGTGGGAACTGGTTTCAATTCTTTTTTTAAAGGTTCCACTAACAAAAATGTTGCATAAGCATCCATTCCACAATATTCAGCTACTTTATCTATAGCTAAATCAGCGATCGTTTGTTTTTTTCCTATTCCTAACTCCTGATAGTTTTGGCTAGTAATACCCTCTAAATATTGTTCACATAACTCACTTAATTTATGACTCTTCTCAGGATGTAAAACGTAACTCGCTAACATGGTATCAAAAACCACACCTTTGAGGTTAATTCCCTGATGTTTAAAAATAAGTCGATCAAATTTAGTATTCTGAAAAACTTTAGGATAGTTACAATCTTCTAAAATAGGTCGTAATCTATTTAAAACTTGCTCTTTTTTCAGTTGTTTTCCTTGTTTATGGGTAATGGGAATATAAGCAATATCTATCGGTTTATTTCCCCAACAACAACCAATCCCAACTAACTCAGCTTCTCTGGGGTTTAAGTCTGTTGTTTCTGTGTCCCAAGCAACAGGAATCCCATTATTCGTAAAAGTTGAAAGTTTAGCAACTAAGTGATTTAATTGCTCTATTTCTATTATGATTTGAGGTTGAATTAAAGATTCTTCCTTTTCTTCTTGGATACTATCAATGGGTTCAAGTTTAGTAGATACATCATCAAAGATTGATAGTTGGTGCGGTTCATCTTTATTAATTTTCTCATGAACTTCTAATGTAATATTCCCACCAAAATGTGCTTGTAATTGATTAATCTCTTTAATAAACTTTTTCAATTCTAATTCTTCTAAGATAGGTTTCACGGCATCAAAATTAAATCCTGTTAGTTCACAACTATCTATCTGAAACTCTAAAGGTGCATCCGTAACAATTTTGGCTAAATATTGGGAATGTTCAGCATCTTTTTTTCCTTCCTTTAACTTCTTCTGATTTGCTCCTTTGATCTCTTCAATTTTGTTATAGACTTCTTCTAATGTTCCATATTCAGTTAATAACTTAACCGCCGTTTTTTCTCCAATTCCCCTAACCCCAGGAATGTTATCCGATTTATCACCACATAACGCTTTATAATCAATAACTTGTGTGGGTTTAATGCCCATTTTTTCTATAACAGCGTCAATATTAAACTCCGTATAACCTTCCCCAGATGAACTTTTTACTGCATTTCTTTCTAAATATAAAACACTGAGATTCTTATCATCATTAACCAACTGAAAAAGATCGCGATCGCCACTAACAATTTTAACCCGATAATCCCCTTGACTTGCTTTTGTAGCCACAGTTCCTAAAACATCATCTGCTTCATATCCAGGGGCAGTTATAATGGTTATATTTAATGCTTCTAATAATCGTTGTAAGTTCTGGATATCCGGTATAAAATCCTCTGGAGTTTCTTTTCTATCTGCTTTATAATTAACATCCGCTTCATGGCGAAATGTCGGTTCTTTACTATCAAAAGCAATAGCTATATATTGAGGATTTTCTAACTTAATCACCTGGATTAAAGAATTGAGAAACCCAAAACAAATACTGGTAGGAATACCTGTAGATGTTCTTAACGGACCTTTTCTCGCTTTAGCAAACGCATAATAGGCCCGAAACGCCAAAGAATGTCCATCAATAAGGATTAAAAGCGGTGAATTAGATTGATGACCCATGAGCAGTATTTTTTACATATATATGTACTATATTATACAAGGAAAAAAGAAACCAGAAACAGTTCAGGAAAACATTAGGGATTTTACGGAAGCTTTGTCATATTTTTACAAAAAATCCCGAAATTCACCTGATTGACACTCTGTAATCTCAAGGATCACGTAAGGGTGTGATCAATATCACGATTCTGAGGATATCTTAGTCACTTTCCGTATTCTTTCTTAGACTTACAATAAATGTAAACAGGTTATTAACGACGATATTATGGCTAAAGCGTCTAAACAACCCCTCCAACCTAACCCCTTTCGTACCTACCGCGACCCCAAAACAGGATTATGGGTGGTGATTCCAGTTGTCCAGACAGCAACTCATTCCTCTGTGGAACAAAAAATTGCCTCAGACTCAAAAGACTCTCCCTAAACAGGATACAATCAGTTCAAAACCTGATTGATCGAGAGAAACATGACTCAACCTTTAATTCCTGTCATCCTTGCTGGTGGTAAAGGGGAACGCTTTTGGCCACTGTCCCGTCGTCAACGTCCTAAACAATTTTTATCCTTAGACGGAAGTGGAGACAGTTTGCTACAAGCAACGGCCCAACGTCTTTTACCTCTAGCGAATAACTGGGATAATCTTTGGGTGATTACGGCCAGTCCCATTGCAAACGGAGTTAGGGAACAATTACCGAATCTACCTAATAGTAATCTCTTAGTGGAACCCCAAGGAAAAGATACGGCCCCTGCGGTTGCTTGGACTACCTTAGAAATTGCGAAACGCTATGGTAATGATGCTGTGATTGGTTTTTTTCCAGCAGATCATTGGATTAAAAATACAGATGAATTTGAAAAGACCTTAAACGCTGCTTCCCAACTCGCTTCAGAAGAAAAAGCGATCGTTACTTTAGGAATTAAACCGACTTATCCCTCCACAGGTTACGGTTATATTGAACAGGGAAAATTAACCAATCATTTTGATAATTTACCTGTGTATAAAGTTAATCGTTTTACAGAAAAACCCGATCTAGAAACCGCTAAATCTTTTCTGGAAACGGGTCAATTTAGTTGGAATAGTGGAATGTTTATTTTTCGCGCAGGTGTGGTATTAGAAGAGTTAGAAAAACACGCATCTCAAGTGTTGAAACCCCTACAAGAAAAAGGTCAAGCAGCTTATGAAGAATTAGAGAAAACGAGCATTGATTATGCTTTAATGGAAAAGACTGAATTAACTTATGTTTTACCAGCTAATTTTGGTTGGGATGATTTAGGAGACTGGAATTCTTTGGAACGTTTAATTGATAGGGAAGGGGATAATGTTGAATTAGGCAATCATGTTACTTTAGATAGCAAAGGCGCAATTATTTATAATAGTAATGAAGAAGAAGTGATCGCTACTATTGGTCTAGAAGATGTAGTAATTGTTCGAGATAAAAATGTGACCCTTGTGGTTAATAAAAATCGCACTCAAGATATTAAAAAACTGCTCAAAGAATTACAAAAAGATTCTGAATTAGATAAATTACTTTAATTGTATGTAATTATAAGCATTCAGTTATCAGCCGTCAGCCATCAGCTTACTTTATATGTTTATTATCATCTTGACTTACTCAAAGCCAAAAACTATGAATCTCTAGCATCAAAAGTGACTGAAAGTGACGGTTTTGATACAAAAGCTGAACGCCGAACGCTGACGGTTGAATGCTTACAGGTAATCTGTAATACAATTGAAAGAACGATTATCAGTTAAATTCTATATAGTAACCAGTAAGGGCTTAATATTCTTAAGCCCCAACTGATTAATTTTTTAACATTTTATGGATAAATACTCTACATAGCATTTCCTGCACTCATGAGGTACACTTAGTATTCAACTCCTGAAATCCTGCCCTCCCGAACTCCTAAAACTAGAAGAGTTTGTACCTTACAAGTATGGGAACTTCTATAGCATTTCCTAGACTCATGAGGTACACCTAATATTCAACTTCTGAACTCCTGAACTTCTGAACTCCTGAACTCCTAACTCCTAACTCCTAAAACTAGAAAAGTTTGTACCTTACAAGTATGAAAACTGCTATAATAATCATAAAAATTATCATAATTTATCTTAATTAACTACAGAGAATTATTGTATGTTTTCCTTAACTCAAACCAGTGCGCGTCAACGAGAAATTATTGAAGTTGTCCTTAGTAATGGTTGGGACTATATGCGGGGTTTGTTAACAGGAGGAAAAGCAGAAAATCCTCAAGTTCCACCCCCTGAAGTGTTACGCAATATTCTTGTAGAATTGGGACCTTTTTATGTGAAATTAGGACAGATTTTAAGCACTCGTCCTGATATTTTACCCCCTAATTACATTAAAGCATTGACTGCTCTACAAGCCAATGTTCCCCCTGTTTCTTGGGAAGCCATTGAACAACTTCTCAGCCAAGAATTACAACAACCCATCGAATCAGTTTTTAGTAATATTAATCAGCAACCCATCGCTGCTGGTTCCATTGGACAAATTCACCGCGCCACTTTAACAACTGGGGAAGAAGTTGCGATTAAAGTTCAACGGCCAGGTATTGATACAATTGTTGAACAAGATATTACTTTAATTAAGGGAATTGCGGAGTTAGTTTCTTTAACAGAATTTGGACAAAATTATGATATTATTAAGTTAGCTGATGAATTTTCCCAAGCCATTAAAGCAGAATTAAAGTTTACCAAAGAAGCAACTTATACCGATAAAATTAGACATAATTTATCAGAAAGTCGTTGGTTTGATCCCCAAAAATTAGTCATTCCTAAAGTGTATTGGCAGTTAACTACCGATAAAATTTTAGTATTAGAATGGTTATATGGTCAACCCATTTTACAAGCTGATTTAACCATTCCTGAAAGTAGTCAATCCATTGAGAAAAAGAAACAAGAAATTACCACTTTATTATTCAGGGCATTTTTCCAACAACTTTATCTAGATGGCTTTTTTCATGCAGATCCCCACCCTGGTAATATTTTTTATTTAGATGATGGAAGAATTGCCATTATTGACTGTGGAATGGTGGGAAAACTTGATCCTAGAACCCAACAAATTTTAACAGAATTATTACTAGCAATTTTTGATTTAGATGCCCAAGGATGTACACAATTAACCATAGAATTATCAGAATCAGGAAAAGTTGAAAGTTTAGAAAAATTACGCAACGATTATGAACAAATTTTACGAAAATATTATGATTTAAGTTTATCTCAATTTAACTTTAGTGAAGTGGTTTATGAAATTCTACAAATTGCCCGTAAAAATAAGCTAAAAGTTCCTGGAAATTTAGGACTTTATGCAAAATGTTTAGCCAACTTAGAAGGGGCTGCCAGACAGTTTAATCCTGAAATCAATCTATTTGATGAAATTAAACCCTTAATGACAGATTTATTCCGCCGTCAATTAATCGGAGATACCCCCTTACAAACCAGTTTAAGAACCGTTTTAGACTTAAAATCCATCTATCTGAAAACCCCTCGACAAATCGATATATTACTGGATAGATTGTCCTCAGAAACCCTACAATGGAATTTAAGATTACGAGAATTAGAACCTTTAAGACGCAGTGTTGATGCTTCTGCCAATCGTCTTTCTTTTAGTATTGTACTGGGTTCATTAATTATGGGGGCTGCGATTATTTCTATTGGATCATCTACTCAAGAATTGTCTGTCATTAGTAGTGTTTTATTTGCAGCAGCTAGTTTATTGGGGGTTTGGTTAATTATTAGTATTTTGCGATCGGGAAGATTAAAATAAGTAGCTAAACTCAGTAGATCAAAAACTTACCCATTGTTGGCTTTGCTAATCCTCCTGGTTTTGATAATTATGCCCCTTTTAATATTGAACAACTAGAGGGAACGTTGTATATTGCCTATGCGTATATTTGGTAAGTTAGAATCAGTTTCTGTTCCTGAAAATAAGACGAATTTATCAGCCTTCGGCTTTAAAAGGGGATATCTAAATCGGATTTGGTATTAGTAGTTGAAATCTGTCAAGCAAAATTTAGGTATACTGATGAATAATGCTAATAATTGGTATATTCTTCAAACCGAAAACCAACAATGTGAAATTGTTGAACTTGCTCCGAATCAATTACCAGAAAATACAAAGTATTGGGGTCCTTTTTCTTCCAAACAAGAAGCGATCGCCCGCCGTGTTGGTTTGATTCGTGCAGGAAAATGTCAACCCCAATAGAATTAATTTACCTTATAAAACTTGATGAGTATGAGAATGTTGTTTAACGTTATCTTCTGTTTTAACCACATTAACTGCATTCAAAACTCGCTTTCTTTCCAAAGAAAAGTTCAAGTCTTTTTTAATAGTTCCTAAAGGAATTAAAGATTGAGCATCAGGACGAGTTTTATAAGTTCTCACCGCAGCCAAAGTCCGTTCAGTAAAATTATCACAAAACTGAGCATCATCAGGAAAATCAGCGGTTTTTGTCAAGGTTTCCCCAGTTAAAATTGCTCCAATGGATTTCGCACAAGCTAATTCATAAGACGTAGGAATTCCTTGACAAATGGCTTCTAAGGCAGCAGAAGGAATAGGTTCAATAACACGAACTTGATGAAATTCTCCCTCATCCTTTAAAAAACAAGTTGCTAACCCAAATACACAGTAATCATCCATAGAGATATCAGAATGCTTCGGTAATAATGTGGTGCTGGACATGAGTAAGAGTCACTCCTTATGGTGATCAGACAGTCTAATTGTATCAGTCATGGGGACGCGCCTAGAAAAGCCAAAAAATTTAAGGAAAACTTAATAGGATACTGAAACTACCGACAATAGGGACTTAGAAAGATTGAATGTCTAAAGATAGGTGTCAAGACAGTTGCAAGAGTGACACATTTTTTACCGTTAAGCATCAAACTATTGAGTACAGTAACTTTAATAAACACCCCCATATTATGATGAATGATAACATAGTTGACTATAGGAACCCTGGGCGATCGCCCACTCCTATATCCATTCAGCAGTCCATAACTGCTGCGATAGCAACCCAACTCCAAAAAAAAGCCCTTTCGGATCTACAGTTAAGAATTCTGATTAAACAAGAAGCAAATCAAGGGAACTATGAAAGTGCGATTCGTCTCCTTAACCAATTGATTTCCCGTTGTTCCTATAGTGCCATTGACTATAATAATCGAGGGTTAATGTACCTGAAAATAGGCAACTATGACCAGGCCATGGCTGACTTTAATCAGGCGATCGCCCTTAATCCCCAGTTAGATCGAGCTTATAATAATCGGGGAAACTGTTACGCCCGTCAAGGAAACTTGAGTAAAGCCATAGAAAACTACGAACAAGCCTTAGATATTAATCCTTATAACCAAAAAGTCTGGATTAATCAGGGGATTACCTTTAGGGAATTGGGCAACTATCCGTTAGCCATTGAAACGTTAGAACTAGCGAAAATTATTGGAGATCAATATTTAGGACGTATCTATGCAGAAAGAGGCTATACCCATTATTTAAGGGGGGATTGGAATTATGCGATCGCTGATTATCGTCGCGCTTTATCCTGTTTACCCCAAGGCGATCGTTATGAGCAAAAAGTAATCAAATGGTTAGGCCAAGTTCTAGAACCCATTATTTCCTAATCAAACCCATAACTGACAACGGTTCACGCTTCACTGTTTCCTAACCGCTCAATCAAGATGAGTAAAACTGTTTTGAGACTCTCTGCGATAAATCGACAGGAATTCTAGGGTGGATGAGGATTTCCTGGTTACCGTTAAATTTTTCTAAGAAATTTAACCTTTCTGGTTTAACATATAGGTCAAGATATGTTATTGCCTTAGGGTTTCAATATAAATTCAGATGAAACTAAAAACGATAAAATTTCCCTTAATAGCCCATCAGAGCGATGAACGAAGGCAATGGTTTTTCTTGGGTTTGATTCTTCTATTAGCTCTTAGTCTCTATATTTATAAACTTGACTCAAAAGGTTTATGGATTGATGAATTTATTAGCTTAATTGATGCTGAAAAGTTAAGGATGAAAGATGGTCGATTCCTCTATTATCCCCTCCTCGCGTTCTGGATGTCATTCAGTCAAAGTGATGCTTGGTTAAGAGGATTATCGGTTATCTTTGCCTTAGGGAGTGTTGTCTTAATTTATCAATTGGGTCGTTCCTTATTCAATGAAACCACTGGGTTGCTGTCTGCTTTACTGTTGACGCTCTCACCTCTGTTTATCAATCATGCTCAAGAAGTTCGTTACTATACTTTAAGTACCTGTGTTACCCTAGCTGGAAGCTTTGCCTTAGCTCAGGCGTTAAAATACCCTGATGATTGGAAAACGAAAACTAGCTGGGCTATCTTTAGATTTTTAGCTATTCTTACAGTTCCTTTCAATGGAACGTTGTTAGGAGCAGATTTATTACTGATTGGGACAAAATTCTCTCAACAAAGGCAAAAATTGCTGGCTTTTGCTAAACCCTTCATCGGATTGATGGTTCTGTGTATTCCCATTGCCATTGATTTAATTTCAGCAGTTACTACAGGAAAACACCATTTAATTGGCCCAACCCCTGGAATTAGAGAAGTTTTAAGGCAATTTAGAATTTTAACTGCTTATTCTTATCCCCCTCCACCCCCTTATTTAACTAAGTTTCTCCACATTTATATTCTTTTAGTGGTTGCTGTACTGGTGATTGCCATTATTAAGAAACCTCGTAGCCAACAAACCTTATGGGTAGCTGCTTGGGCATTTATTCCTTTAACAGTGATCTTTATCTATTCTCACCTGTCCAACTCAATATGGATTACTCGCTATTTTATGTTTGTTGCCCCCTATTTATTTGTTCTGATGGCGGTGGGTTTTCTGAAAATATGGCGACAGTGGCGGGTTATGGCTATCAGTATGGCTTTAGTTTATGGTATTGCTGTTAGCACCGGATTAGCTCATTACTATAGCTCACCGGCACGCTACATGGGCGCTCGTGGAGATTTTTATCGAGGGGTTGCTCAGCTAATTAATGCCGAGGAACAACCAGAGGATGTGATTATTTGGTCTATCATTCATAGAACCTCTAAACCCCTGGAACATTATCATCGTGGTTCAGCTTCCATTATCAAAAAAGAAGGGGTTTTTCAATATCAGTTTAACGAAGCCAATATCAAAGAATGGCTCAACAGTCTCCCCCCTGTTGAATCTCGTATGTGGATAGTTTATCCTAACAAGTCTGATCTTTTCTGCAAAATGCTTCAAGAAAAGTATCAAAACATCAAAAACTATGAAACATTTGGTCAATGTACTGTATCTTTGGTAAAACCAGAAATTTAATGATTGATTCAATTTTGTTTCAATTTCATGTTACATTATCAGCAAAATTTTTAAGGAAAACCCATAAAAGTGATGAGCGAAACACTAACATTACTGCCCCAGAAAGATAATTACAATTATCGTGAAGTTTACCTTTCGGTGATTGTTCCTATTTTTAATGAAGTTGAGAGTTTACCTGTATTAATTGAAACAATTGCCGATGTTTTAATAAAAAACAAACTATCCTATGAAATTATCTGTGTGGATGATGGCTCTCAAGATGGTTCTGCTGAATTACTACAGCAATTAGCTAAAAGTCGTAATGATTTAGTTGCTATTATTTTTCGCCGAAACTATGGTCAAACACCGGCCATGGCAGCAGGATTTGAATATGCTCAAGGACAAATTTTTATTACCTTAGATGGAGATTTACAAAATGATCCGGCTGATATTCCTGAGTTAGTCGCTAAACTTGAAGAAGGGTATGATTTGGTTAGCGGTTGGCGCAAACATCGTCAAGATGACCGTTTAACACGACTGCTTCCTTCTAAAATTGCTAACTGGATTATTGGTCGCGTTACTGGGGTTAAATTACATGACTATGGATGTTCATTAAAAGCTTATCGTCGAGAAGTCATCTTAGATATGAATCTCTATGGGGAATTACATCGCTTTTTACCGGCTCTTGCTTACATTGAAGGGGCAAAAATTACTGAAATTCCCGTTCGTCATCATGCTCGTCGTTATGGACACAGTAAGTATGGTTTGGGACGAACCTTTCGAGTGGTTATGGATCTACTGACTATCTTTTTCTTAAAGAAATTTCTTACCCGTCCAATGCACATTTTTGGACTAGGTGGCTTAATTTTATTGATCGCAGGACTGTTGATGGGAACTTATTTAACGTTTCTCAAACTCATTCTAGGATTAAGCATTGGCAATCGTCCTTTACTGATTTTAGCAGTGCTTTTAATACTCACTGGTATCCAATTATTGATTTCTGGTTTGCTGGCAGAATTAATCATGAGAACGTATCATGAATCACAAAAACGCCCTATTTATCGGGTTCGTCAGATCGTCAAGTCATCAAGTGCCACAGATATATAGCAACCTGAGTTCGATATAAGAAATCAACCAGTTTTGACAAGGAGTCAGAACAGAGAATTTAGCAAAGAGGAGGATAAAATAGTAACGTACACAAGAAAATCTCTTTTTCTAAGACTCTAATCCTTTTTTATTGATTATTTTACTGGAATATTAAATATTCTGACTCCTGACTCCTGACTCCTGACTCCTTTAAATGTACTCGAACCAATCAAAAATTCTTTCAAGTTGAGTCATATCAATTAAACCATATTTCCATAGTTGCATCGGTAACTGAGATGGAATGGCTTGGGTATGTCTTAAGGCTAAATGGACTTGATCCGCAGGAATCTCTAATTCGTCTTGTAAAAAAATGATTAACTTTTCTAACATAATTTAAGGTCTCCTTCTGTCTTCATCAATCGGCACCCGAATCATCTCTAACTCACTGTTTTTGTGAGACTGCTGACTTCTGATGGCCATAACCATGACGGCAATGGTAAGAAGTTCGATGATTATGTTACTCATATTTGTGAGCCTCATGTAAAGTTATGTAAATTATTTTAATCTTAATGTAAAGAAATTGCAAGGAACCTTGTCAAATTCCTTGCCCTATGTTAACAAAATTTTAAGATTTTAAGCAGCCATGAGTTCGGGTTCTACGACTTGCGATCGCAATAACCGTTCCATAATGGCTTGAGGTTGACGACCATTAGCGACGATGAGACGATGAGAGAGGACATGAGGGGCGACAAATTTAACGTCGTCTGGGGTAGCGTAATCTCTTTCTTCAAGGAATGCTACAGCCTGGGTTGCCCGTTGTAAAGCGACGGTACCGCGAGGACTTACCCCTAAGCTAATATCATCATCGGTACGGGTTGCCCGTACAATGCTAAGCATATATTGCTGTAAAGATGGGGTAACTTTTACCAAGCTAGTTAAATGCTGTAACTCCCGTACATCTTCCAAGGAAATACAAGGTTCTAACTCATCAACCTGAACCCGTTGCAGTTGTTTTTGTAACATTTGCAATTCTTCGGCTTCACTAGGATAACCCATACTTAAAGAAATTGTAAAGCGATCCATTTGCGCTTCAGGAAGGGGAAAGGTTCCTTGGTATTCTGTGGGGTTTTGAGTAGCGATCACAAAGAAAGGTTTAGGGACTTGACGCGCTTCTCCATCAACCGTTACCTGTTTCTCTTCCATTACCTCTAACAATGCAGACTGGGTTCTGGGGGTAGCGCGGTTAATTTCATCTGCTAGTAATACATTAGCAAATACAGGGCCGGGTAAAAATTCAAATTCTCGGGTGTTGGGGTTCCAGATGTTAGTTCCAGTTACATCGGTGGGGAGTAAGTCAGGGGTACATTGAACCCGTTGGAACCGTCCATTAATAGAACGCGCTAAGGACTTAGCTAAGAGGGTTTTACCCACCCCAGGAACGTCTTCGAGTAATGCGTGTCCTCCACTCAATAAAGCAACGATAACCAGACGAATGGGTTTTTCTTTACCGACTATTGTACGACTTAGATTATCTGTGAGGGCAACAATTTTATCTCTCATAGGAATTATCGGCAGAATTAAGTATATGATTCACCCCTAAGTTGCCCATTTTTGTTGCTATTATTTACATGGAGTTTCTACTTTTCTTTAATAATGCTATTTTTTAGACGGTAGGGTGGGCAAATCAGAGATTTATCTAAACTACCCGTAAAATGTAAAACTTTGCCCACCTTACAAAATTGCGTTTTAATATTCGTTTAACAAATACTCTCTGATTGTGCTATTTATTATTAATTTTTAACCAACTAAAAACTTGGTTAGGGGTTAAATTTATGTTGATGTTATCGATTAAAGGAAGAATGCGATCACTTCGATAAATATCTGGTTCTTTTTTGGGTAAAAAAACAACAATAGACGCATCATCAGGATCGATCATCCATCCTAACTGACAACCATGTTTTAAACAGTGTAACAAGTTATCCATGACGCGAGTAACTGCTTGATTCGAGGATAGGATTTCAATCGACCAATCAGGTGCTAAAGTAAAGTTATCTTCAACTACTCCTAATTCATTAATAGGTAAATTATTCCAAGCAACAACAGCAATATCTGGAACAAGCGATCGACTTCCAAAGGTACATCTTAATTCAGGTAAAGCGGTATAACTTTCAGTATTATTATCAATGATATTAATCAGGGGTTTTTGTAAGAGAGAATGTCTCATTTTTGGCATTGGTTTTTGCCTAGCAATTCCATTTATATATTCCCATGCTGGAGATGTTTCTAAATCAGGAAGTTTAAGAAATTCATCGAGGGTAATAGTAAAAGAAAGAGAAATAGTCATTTTTTTAGTTATTGTATAGTAAGGTGGGGAGTGCATCGCCCTACATTTCTGGTAAAAAATTATCATCTAGTATTTCTTTTATTGTATAACAACATTCAGATGGAAAAGTGTTAGGAGATAACCCTGTTTCGTTAATAGCTGCTTTACCTCCTCTACGATAAGATTGCTCTATTATTTCAGTTATATAGGGTTTTAGACTGGGACTATCATTTAATAAATCAGCGATACTATTTCTTTGTTCATCAATGGTATTTTTCCAGGAACCACTACGTAAATTTTGTTGATATTGCCATTTTAATAAGTGTTGAATTAAAACAGCCAATCGACTTTTTAATTCTCGTTTATCTGATTTCCCCAAGCTTTCTATTTCCTCTATAACTGAGTTCCAATCAACTTCTTCAAACTGTTTTTCTTTAATCAATTTTGTTGTCTCTTCTGTCCAAGCAACAAAATCAGTTTCGTATAATTTAGCCAGGTTTTTAAACATGAATTTTTAACTCCTTTCCTTATTTTATAGCAGTAGGGCGATGCACTCCCCACCTTACATTATTCGGTAAATCCTTCACCAAACCCGAGTGCTGCTTTATAAAATACATTATTTTCGCTGTAGTGTTCACCAACTTTAACTAATGCTGCTTTACCTCCATTGAACCAGCGTTTTCCATCAAAAATATGTTTAATAATTGCCCATTTTTTGGGTTGATTATTTTGAATATCTGTAAATTCTGCGTTGATAATTTCTGTTGCTTCTTTTTTATCAACATTGGGATGTTTATTATTTAATTCATTGAGTTTTTTTACGATTTCATCTAGTGCATTTTTGAGAGAGGGATCAGAATCATACTTATTAAAATTTGCTTCACCTTTATTTTTTTCATGATACTGAGTATCTCCATAAAAATTAAATGTACGTTGATCTGGCATTTGATTGTCCTCCTGTTGATTAAATCATCTTTTTCTAAAAGATTGAATATCGTTAACTAACCCCTGTACATCTACCATAGCATAACTTTTCTGGCATTGAATATTAGGTTCTTTATCATCAATAAATTGATTAAGTACATTCCAAGGATAAAAATGAGGTGACTGACTTCCTTTACATTCTTGACAATTACAAGGGACTAAAGTTTTGTAATTGAGACGTTCATAAGAATCATGAATTTTCCCTAATTCATGTCTAATAGTAGTTAATAAATCTCGTTTACGACTTCCTGACACTCGTATACGAATTTCCCCTTTATAATAACGATAACGTTCAATAATTTCTGCCCTTGCACCATCTTTAGTTAAGACAACTCCTGTTTTCCAAACACAAGTTTCATTTTCAATCATGGGATGGGTTTCGACAATAAAACGGGTTAATATACCTTTAGGCATAAATTCATATTCATAGCGCAAAAGTAGATTATTTTCTTCATTCCAATTATACTCTGGTCGTTCTGCACTTAATAATTGAGGTGCGATATAATTCCCCGGTTGACTGGGTATTTCATAACAGAGTTTAAAATTCATCATCAAGCGTAAAAGTTCACCACGCATGGTTACATATTTCTCTTCATTCCAGATATTGTTTAAATCATTGCGATTAAATTTACCTAAATTTTCTCTAACAGTTGAGTTATCTAAGACTTTATAAACTGCATCGGTTCCCCAAGCAGTATTAAGAATAATCGTTTTGTTTAAAAGATCATCATTTTGAAAGTGTAGAAATACACCTATATCATGAAAATAACCACTCAAAACTTCCATATCTTCTAAGTCTTTAAATCCTTGTTTTTTACAGATGTTTAAATATTCATCAAGACTGATATAGTTACGGGTATCTTTTTCTAATACTTCTCTAACTTTGACCCAATAAGCAGGTAATTCTGTGCCAACATGAGGTAAGTTACTGATATAGTGTTGAATTTTATTTAAAATCTCAGGTAAACCTGTATTAGTTGCTAAGTCTGTGGCAAAAGTTTCTTTAAAATTAGTAAATTCTCCTCTTAATTGTCGTTCATTAATGTCTCGTTTTCGTTTTTGTTTCTCATTTTTAATAACTAAAACAGGACTATTATTACTCAATAATTCCACAACATTTAACCAGTAATAAAAGTCTGTATCTTCGGTACGAGTATCAGCAACTAAGGTATAAAGAGATCTTTCTGTGAGAAAAAATTGATGGGTTTCATGGTAAATTTCTTGTCCCCCAAAGTCCCAAATATTAACTCTAAATTCTTTTCCATTATTAAGGGGAAAATACCATTGAATTACATCTATTCCTTTGGTAGAGTATTCATCAGGTTTCAGTTCATAATTATTATCTTTAATTTTTTGTGCTAAGGTAGTTTTTCCTGCACCTGGTTCACCAATAATTAATAATTTTGCTTCATAAAGATGCTCAATTTCTTGCTCAAGTTGTTGTTTATAAAAATTGATAATAGCTTTAGTTCCTTTACTTTCAACTTCAGGAGGAAGATTTTTTACTTGGTTATTCCACAGAGAAAGTGTAGTTAGATTAGTGAGATTACCAATCTCAGCAGGAAGGTTTGTTAGTTGGTTAGATGATAAAACTAGTGTAGTTAGATTAGTGAGATTACCAATCTCAGCAGGAAG
>JAAUYD010100845.1_pt1 | contig 22377 bp, 18 predicted proteins | sample 7278101 | NCBI WGS metagenome assembly JAAUYD01 (sample SAMN14350128, study PRJNA611818) | marine sediment metagenome | isolation source: surface marine sediment (0.6m) | place: French Polynesia: Moorea | collected 2018-08
ACTGCGAGCAAGGCTGTCGCCACCAGCACCTCCACGAGCGTCAGTCCGCGTTGCTCGCGACAGGTCACAGAACGGTCACCCGGCCCGTTATACCGTCGAGTGAAATCGCGGCGTTCGCCGTGTTCGTCGTGAGGTCGAGGCGGTAGGACTCGAGAAGAATCGTCTCAGGTTCCAGACACCAGGGCGTACCCTGCGCGTCGAAATAGATGGCTCCAGGCTGATTGCAGGTACCGCGATACACTGGCAGGTGAACGACCGGAGTCGCCGATCCCACAAGATCCGCGGGGAATGTGAAGTCGTAGAGTTGCTTGTCGACGGGATGATAGACGTCGAAGACCCAGGTCCACGGGGTAGCAGAACTGTCGACTCGAAAGACACGTATGCGGTATTGGCTGGTCAGGAATTGAAAGCCATGTGGTTCGCCGGTGCGCATCGACTCGCTGCGCGCAAAACGAATGGCCGCCGCGAATTCCGCCGCGGCCATGTCGAGTTCTTTCGCGTCGTCGTCAGGTAGGGAAGGGTAGGCAAGTGCAGCGATGATCGTGATGATGCAGATCACCACGATCAGCTCTACCAGCGTGAACCCACCTTGCCTTGAGTCGGGGACGTTGTGCATCGCATCGCTCATCCTTAAAGCGGAAAGTCCCCATGGGCTTACTCGCCGTCCTTATTCGTCACCGATAAACTCACCCGTGACCGAGTCAAAGCGCCAGCCGCCGGTGCTTCCCGTCGACAGGCCCAGGACGCCAGCCGTCACGACAGTGACTGTATTGGTTGTGCCCTTCGGGTTGGTCGGCAGATCATCCTTGAGGTACGGCCCGTACTTGAACTCGTTCGGATCCGTACCCGTGCAGGCTTCTCCGGCCGCATTGGTGTAATTCCTGAGCTGCGCGAGGAACGCGGCCTGGCCGACTGCGCCGGTGACTGCCGTGCCATTGATGCACGTACCGCCACTCGACGTCACGGCACCCGGGTACGCATTGTGTTGTTGGCGATAAAGATCGATCGCAGCCCGAATATTGGCGATATTGGTGTCGTATGCCGCCTGCTCGGCATCGTCCGTCGCACCTGAGAATTGCGGCACAATAATGGCTGCCAGAATCGCGAGAATGATCACGACAATGAGCAGCTCCACCAAGGTAAAGCCTTTGCTCGCGAAAGATTTAGCCTTTGAAAACATGGGGTTATCTCCTGGTCCCAACCTGAATGTCCTTTCTGTATCAATTATCGGCAAGAGGCCCCGCGGCTTTAGGAATCACTGCGCATTTCTGGTCAGGAAACGGCGCGCGAGAGCTTGAAAATGGGCAGGATCAGCGAGCTGACCAGTACACCGACCATGACGCCCATCACCAGCAGCATGATCGGTTCAGCCAGCTTCGAGAGCGTATCCAGCCTTTTTTTGAGCTGCATGTTGTAGTACTCGGCAATGCGGCTCATCACTTTGCCCAGATTGCCCGACCGTTCCCCGGTCGAAATCATGTGCTTGGCAAGATCCGGGATGAAGTCGGCCTCGGAGAATCCCGCCGCGACGCCGGCACCGGCCTGGACCTTGATCTCGACGTCCTCGATCAGTTTTCTGAACTGCGAGTTGCGCACCACGTCCCGACAGGATTCGAGGCTCTCCACGACCGATACGCCGTTTCTCAGAGAAAGGCCGAGTACCTGCAGCGCCTGGGTCAGGTAGACCTGCGTGAAGATGTCCCTGGCGACGGGCAGCCGCAGCTTGAGATGGTCGAGCCTCTCACGGCCGGACGTGCTGGCGAGCCATTGCCGGGCAAGCAGGACAGTCCCGCCAATGCCACCGAGCAGCAGGTACCAGTATTCGCGCATAACATGGCTGGCGACCATCAGGGCGCGGGTCGTCGCGGGTAACTGGTCATAGATCGATGAGAACATTGCCTCGAACTTCGGAAACACGACGATCAGCACGAAGACGACAACGGCAATCGAGAAACTGATCAGGAACAACGGGTACGTTGCCGCCGATACGAGCGTGTTCCTGAGTTCCTCGCGCTTCTGGTCCATCTGGAGGAGCTGCTCCAGCACTTCGTGCATGAAGCCGCCGGTTTCACTTGCCGCGATCAGATTGACGTAGGTTGACGAGAACACGCTGTCGTGTTTCTTCAGGGCGCCTGCAAATGACTGGCCCTCGCTAATGTCCTGCGCGATCTGTTCGACGACGGTGCGCATGCGAGGGCTTTCGGTCTGCGTGACGATGGCCGCCAACGCGCCGTGCAGGCTCTCGCCTGTCTCGAGCAACAGTGCGAGCTGCTCTGTGAAGAACATCCGGTCGTTGGACGTCGGAGCGCGATTCTGTCCCGGCAGCCCTATCTCGATGGACTTGAGATCGCGCTTTGGTTTCGCGGTACGCGCGCTGCGCGGCGATTCGATTTCCAGTGCCATCGGTTTGTCCTAAATACTCGTGACGCGCGACACTTCTTCGATCGTCGTGCGCTTCTCGAGGACCCGTCCGAGGCCGTCGTGGAACAGGTTGCGGAAATGACGTTGCTCGAGGTATTCGGTCAGGTCATCGCGGCTGGGGCTCGATATGATCAGCTTCTGCAGATCGCCATCGGTACTCAGCAGCTCATGAATGCCCATGCGCCCCTTGAAGCCGGAGTCGTAGCAGCTTTCGCAGCCTTTACCGCGTGCCAGCTTGATGTCGCCATCGCCTGACCAGCCGTACTGATCGATGAGCTCCGGCGGAGCGAGAAACTCGCTGCGGCAATTGGGGCAAATTGTGCGGACGAGCCGTTGACCAACGACCCCAAGTAGTGCCGACGACAGCAAATACGGCTCAACCCCCATATCGATAAGGCGCGTAACGGCGCCGACCGAGTCGTTGGTGTGCAGCGTCGATAGCACGAGATGCCCGGTCAGGGCGGCCTGTACTGCAATTTCGGCCGTTTCGCGTTCGCGGATTTCGCCGACCATGACGATGTCCGGATCCTGGCGCAGGACGTGCTTCAGGATTTTCGCGAAACTCAGTCCGACACCGCCACGGACTTCATTCTGGTTGATGATGTCGATCTGATATTCGACCGGGTCCTCGATCGTAACGATGTTCTTTTCGATGCTGTTGAGGTAGTTCAACGCGGCATAGAGGCTCGTTGTTTTACCGCTGCCGGTCGGGCCCGTTACGAGGATCAGTCCATGACTCGCGTCCAGGAGCTGTTTGAAGCTCGCGAGATTTTCTTCCTGCATGTTGAGTTTGTTCAGGTCGAGAATCGCCTGGTTCTTGTCGAGAATACGCAGTACGACTTTCTCGCCATAAAGACCGGGTAGCGAGCTGAAGCGCAGGTCGACCGAGCGTCCCTGCGTCTGCACCTGGATGCGGCCGTCCTGGGGCAGTCGGCGCTCAGCGATGTCCAGGTTCGCCATGACTTTGAGGCGTGAGACGATGGCCGGATGCAGCTCGATGCGAGGTGCCGTGAATTCGTACAGCAGCCCGTCGATCCGAAAGCGAATGCGTGATTTGGTGCGAAACGGTTCGAGGTGGATGTCGCTCGCGCCGTCATGGACGGCGCGCTGGATAATGGAATTGACGAGATTGATGACCGGGCTGCCTGCGGCAACCTCATCAATGGTGGAATAGTCGTCGATCTGCAGGTTCTCGACGACGGCAAAGTCCTCGTCGACGTCGCCGACCATGTCGAACTGCAGGTCGTCGAGTACCACCGACTCACTCAGAGTCTTGACAATGTCCTCGTGGCGAGCAAGTACGGGCCGGACCTTGCACTGGAGGCGCTCGCCGACTTCCTCGAGCGTCGGCATATCCTGGGGTTTCGATGTTGCCAGGTAACAGATGCTGCGCACGCGAAACAAAGGCATTACGCCAAGACGCTTGGCCACGCCGATATCGAGGAGCGACATCGTTTCGGGGTCGAAAAGGCCAGGGCGCAGGCGTACGAACGGCACGCCAATCTGTTCGCTGAGGCAGCGCAATACGTTGTTCTCGCTGACCCAGCCCTTGTCGATGATGATCTGTCCCATGCGTTTGCCGAGGCGGTCCTGCAGGCGCAGAGCCTCATCGACACGCTGCTGCGTGATCAACTCGCGTGCAATGAGAATGTCGCCGAGCCGGGCGCCCGGACCAAGTTCGATTCGCGTGTCTTCACGCAAATCGCGTTGGCCGTCCTTGTCGAGGAACGTCAGGTAGTCGGCCAGGCCGGTCATGACCGCAATCTCGGCAATCATGTTGTTGTGGCCCGAAACTTTGATCCAGCCGCCTTTCTGCAGCAGCTGGTCCTGGGCATCCATCAGGGTTGCGATGCCGAGACTGTCGATGGCCTGCGTGGCCGACAAGTCGACGATGATTTTGTAGTCGCCATCGGCGATACACGTATCGATCGCCGTAATGAAGTCCTCAACGGCCTCGCCGGAGGTCAGGGACGCTTTAGGCGTTACGTGCGTTGCGACGCCAATACGCGTACGCGTGACAGGCATCGAATTGGCGGCGGCCTGGTCGCTCATGCCAGTTGCGATTCACGCGTCTTCTGCAGTGTGCGAATCGTCTCTTTGAGTGATATCGGTTTACCGACCCCGAAACCCTGCGCAAAATCTACGCCCATACTACGCAGCAGCTCGATCGTGTCTTCGTTCTCGACGAATTCTGCGACAATACTGAGGCCCATCGTACGGCCGATATCGCTGATCGCCTGCACCATCGATTTCGAGTACTCGTCGCTCGTGATATCGCGGACAAAACTGCCGTCAATCTTCAGGTAGTTGACCGGCAGCTTGCGCAGATACCCGAAAGAACTCAGTCCTGCCCCAAAGTCGTCGAGCGAAAAACGACAGCCAATCGCGCGCAGCGCATTCATCAGTGAAATGGCCTCGTCGATATTCGAGATCGCCGCCGTTTCCGTGACTTCAAAGCATATGTTCGATGCCGGTACCTCGTTTGCTTCGAGCGCATCAACAATGAAGCCGTAGAAACCGGACTGGGTAAGAGACTGACCGGAAAGATTGATACAAAAAACCGGCCGCGGTGCGGCAATGCTCTGCCACTTGCGGCCCAGGTAGCGCAACGCGGTTTGAATGACCCAGCGGTCCACCATCGGCATCATCTGGTAGCGTTCGGCGGCGGGAATGAACTCAGCGGGCGAGAGAATCTCGCCCCGTTCTCCGATCATGCGCAGAAGCAGCTCGAAGTGTGCGGCGCGATTCTCATCGAGGATGGGTACGACCGCCTGGCTGTAGATCACGAAGGAATCGTCACGGAGTGCTGCCTGTACCCGTCCCAGCCACTCAACCTCCTCACTGCGCCGCACCAGGGTCGTGTTATCGGTTTCAAACGTCTGGATGCCATCGCGGCCGCTTTCCTTCGCCGCCTTGCAGGCGATCTCGGCCGAAGCGAGCAGGCCGACGATGCTCTCGGTGTCGCAGGTCAGGCCGGCGAGGCCGATGCTTACCGAGACGTTGAGCTGGCGTTTGGCGGCAATGACCTCCAGTTCCCGAACTGCGTCGCTGATGCCGTGCGCGATATTGACCCCTTGCGCCAGTGAGCATCGTGTCAGCAGGACGCCGAACTCATCGCCGCCCAGTCGTGCCAGGCAATCGGTGTCGCGCAGGCGATGGCGCAGAAGGCGCGCGACGCGGCGAATCAGCGCATCGCCTTCCTGGTGGCCCATCAGGTCGTTGATGACATGGAGTTGGTCGATATCGATGTGCAGCAGGCAATGTTCCAGGTTTGCCGAGCGCGTTGCCGCCAGCGTCGTAACCAGAGTGGACTCGAAGCCACTGCGATTGATGAGTCCGGTGAGCGAATCGTGGTGCGTATGGATGATTCGAGAGGCTTTCTTGGCCATGACCTCGAGGAGGTTGCGGTCACCGTTTGAAAACGTGTGCAGCTCGCGGCGCGCGATGACAACGAGAATCCCGATTGCCGTGCCGAAGTCGTCGAACACCGGTTGAGCGATCAGGTTTTCGTCTCGCTTGCCGAGCAACTTGCACCGCTCTTCAGAGTCGAGTTCGTTCAGCACCACCGGGGCAAGTTGAGACTCGACACGGTCGTAGACTCGACCGCGCAGCAGCTCGAGCAGCTGTTCGTAGTCGGCAGGCGCCTCGTTGCGCTTGAGGTCGTGGAGCTCGATACTGCGTTCCTTGCAAATGAGTGCCGCCATGCCGACATCGAGGTAGTCGGCGCAGTTATGTACAAGCTGCGACAGCGCCTTTTCTCCCTCTTCGATATGTTCGACCTGGTCGTCGGTCGCGTAGACGAGATTCAATTCCTCGTAGCGCTCCGTCAGCTCAGCGGCAAGTTGGTTGCACTCCCGTTGCAGGTCCATCTCCTCTTGCATGAATCTCGCCACGTCGGCAAAACCACGGCGCATGGGCTCCGGCGCCGTATCGACAGGGGTTGCGTTGCTCGTGTCGTAACCGACGACAAGCCAGCCGACATTGCCCTTGTCGCGCACCGACAAAGCGCCGCGGAATTCCGTACGACCGGCCGGCAGGACACGTCGTTGTATGCCGTGACCGAAGTCGGCCCAGACCACTGTTTCGAGTGCCGTTGTTTCGGTCTCCGGCTTTGTGCCCTGCGCATGCCAGTCCCATAACAGGGCGCCGCCGTTGTCGCGAATCTCGAGATGCTCACAGGCTGGAAATATGCGCGGCAATAACCTGGCGTATTTGGCCATCGACAGCGTTTTGAGACTGGAGGGAATCATTCCTGCAACCTCCTCACGCCGCATGCACGTCAAGCCGGTCGTTGATATGGGCAATGAGCCTGCGCATGCTGACCGGCTTTTCCATGAAAGTGAGGTTGTCGATGTCCTTGGTCCAGTCCCTGTGTTCGAGCTCGGTACGCGACGTCAGGACGACAATGGGAAAATCGCGTTCTGGAAACTGCTTTACGATGGCGAGACAGAGCTCTTTGCCGGTCATTCGCGGCATGTCGATATCGGTGACGAGAAAGTCCGGAAAACCGTCGCATAGCCTGATCAGGCACTCGGAACCGTCAGACGCAGAATCAACCTCAAAGCCGGCTTGCTCGAGACTCATGCGCATGACCCGGATAACCGGCGCATGATCATCAACGATAAATACGCGCTTCATAAGCTAGATCGCCTGTTTCAGGGTGGAAGTGTCTTTCCACAGATTGATGATGAATTCGGTGCCCTCGTCGCGTTCCCGGTCGAGGGCAAGGCTACCGTGGTGCAGCTCGACAATCTGGCGGGCCAGCGCGAGGCCGAGTCCGTGACCGCCAATGGATTGCACCCGATCGTCCGTTGAGCGGAAGAACTTGTCGAAGATCCGGGCTTCCTCGTCTTCGCTGATACCTATGCCGGAGTCGGCAACGCGTATTTGAAACGCATCGTCGGTTTCCGCAACGGACAGGCGCACCTCGCCGCCGTCGCGGTTGTACTTGACGGCGTTGCTCAGCAGGTTGGTCAGTGCAATGCGGATCAGGTCCTTGTCGACGTAGACGGGGCTCATTTCCCTGGGCACGTCAAACTCGAACGAGATGTTGTGTTCTGTCGGGAAGGTCCTGGCTTCCTCAAAAGCGGCGTCAGCAACGTCGCGAAGCCGCACGAGCGTGCGGTCGGGCGTCAGGCTGCCGGTCTCTATTTGCGTCATGTTCAGCAGGCCGTTGATCAATGCAGACAAACGGTCGACTTCTTCGGCAATGACATTGGCTGCCTCAATACGAAATTCCTTCTTGTTGCCGGCATCGGAGAGCAGCGTCTCGCTGTACATGGCAAGCACGTTGAGGGGCGATTTGAGCTCGTGCGACAGGTGTGCGACGAAGTCGGTGCGGGCCTGTCGCGCCAGGGCCTCCTGCGTTTCGTCGCGGAATATGATGAGCGTCCCAATCGCTTCGCTCGGCTTCTTCGGCGAGAACAACGGGTACGTCTTTGTCGCAATCGAGCGATCCGCGGCGGCGTCGATGTTGAAGCGAATTGTCTCTGTGAAACTCCGGGCGTTGTGGCCGGACTGGTACTTGGCAAGCAACTGCAAGATATCCGCGTTGTCACACCAATGCTGCGGTGCCTGCGCGAGCACCACCTTGGGCGACACGTTAAAGAGCGCGGCGAGTTTCTGGTTGGCGAACGTGATTGTGCCACCCTCGTCGAGAATAAGGACCGCTTCGGGCAGGGTTTCGAGCACGGTCTCGACACGGTTCTTGCGGTAGTTGAGGAGCTTGCTGGACGTGATCAGCTGCTGCTGGTCCTCGCGCAACATCTCAATCCGGGATCCCGCCATTTCGACGAAACGGTTGAAGCGCTGCATGAAGTCGCCGAGTTCGCCCGACGCGGAAATTTCGAGTTGCTTGAATTGTTCACCGTCGAGCAGACGCTCGATCTCCGAATTCGCCGCACGGATTGGGCGAATCTCGAGACGCAGCAGCAGGTAGAACAGGGGGACCAGCAGGAATACGGGCAGGGCAATCATGGCGACGAACGGAAGCTGTTCCATACTGAAGCCGGGTCCGGGCTCGAGGTAGCCGAGACGTACGAACCCTCGCAGCTCGCCATCGGTCAGGAGCGGGGCGTGGAACTCGATGATGTCGTGCTGGTTCGTCGGCAGGGTGCGGCGGGCCTCGCCAAGCCACGCGGCTGGCTCGGTTGGCATAGTAGCGGAAGGCATAATGACGCCGTCGGCCGTGGTTTCGTTGACCGCGATGCCGCCTTTGTCGACGATGGCGACGTAAGCGAAGCCGTTCTCGGCCGCGCTGTAGCGCATGACCTGGACGACACCCTGCTGGTCGCCGCCGCCCGTCAGTTGCTCATACGGAACCGCGGCGAGCGCTCTGACAAGGCTGATCCCCTGGCTGCGGACCTCGGCCAGGCGCTGTTCGGCCTGGTTGTTGGACAACAGGGCCGAGATCGTCGCGATCGCCAATAGCGATGCGAGCACAACGACAAGACCCAATCGATCAGCTTTTAACAAGATAATTCCCGACTAACAGCCCAAAAAACCATGCCGCACGGTGTCTGTATCGACGTAACGCGATGATTCTTGAGCGGTTAGAGTGGAATTAGAAAGAGTCCAGGCGCCGGCGCCGGTCAGGCCCGTTCGTAGGCCGCAATAATCTTGGTGGCCAGCTCTGAAAGCCGCACCGGCTTTTGGATGTAGTCCATCTGATTCCGGGGAGGAACCAGTTTCTCAATATCGGCCCATTCGTAGTCTGAGAAACCCGATACGAACACTATCTGCACGTCGGGCATCAGTTCCCTGACCCTTTTTGCGGTTTCAACGCCGTCGATGCCGGGCGGCATACGGATATCGAGTACTACCACGTCGAAGGGTTTACCCGCAGCGAGTGCCTCGCTCGCAAGCCGAACCGCTTCGTCACCCTGACGGCAGAGCGTGAATTCAGCACCTGGGCGCGTTTCTTCGGTGAGCCCGTCGAGTTCCTCTGCGAGTGCGGCAACCTCGGCCGCCGGCGCCGATTCTGCGGGCGCGAAGTAATGGCCGAGCCCGACCGAGTAAACGTGCCGAATGGCCTCCTCGTCGTCGGCCAGCAGAACACGAAGCACCGTAGCATCACTCATTGACTGTCATTTCCGAATCTGACGCCCGCAATACTGGATGGGACAATCTACAACGATACTATCGGCTTCGTACCGCGCCGCTTTAGGTGCTGAGTGCCTGAGCAGGCGTCGGCCCGGCAGGTACTCGTCGGCGAATAAACCACTCGACGCACGATTGGAGCATTCTGTCGCAGGTTCGGGCACTCTCGCCGAGCTTCAACGACTAACTCCCAGTAACGCGCGCGGATCGCGTCGCGTGACACATGGGGAGAACATCATGAGATTACGCAGCACATTGGCCCTGATGGGCATGCTGGTCGCGAGCCTGGTTCATGCAGAGAATTTCACCCAGGCGAATACTGATCGTGCCAAGGCATTGATTGATGCGGCAATCGAAGCGCATGGCGGCGCGGCCTTGATTCAGGATCTGAATACGCTGATTGTCGAGCAGGAATCGGTCAATCATTCGGTCGGCCAGAGTCTCGGCACGGAGCCGCCCTGGGACAAAAACCTCGGTAAAGGAATCGATGCCATCGATCTCGACAACCGCATCTTTGTCAATACGTCGGACAACGCGGGTGGTGGCTTCGCGAATCGTAGCCGCACGATTATCAACGGCGACGAAAGCTACCAGCTCAACCTGCGAGCCGGCACTGTGGCCAGGATCGCGGAGCCCGACTTCGACACGACGTCGGGTCCGTTCGTTCGCGTAACGCCTGCGCTGTTGCTCCGCGCGCTCAAGGACCGCGAAGCGAATGCGCACTATCTCGGCGAAACCCGGATCGACGACGTCGACTACGACATTATTGGTTTTTCTATGACCGTCGGGCCGGCCATCAGCCTCTACTTTGAGAAAGACTCCCACTTCCTACGTCGCAGTGAGCGCGTTTTTCCGGGTTTCGGTCTCGTCGAATACCGTTTCGATGACTATGAGGCGACGAACGATGTTCCTTACAACCGCAGCTTCACGCTGCTGTTGAATGGCGATGTCAACCTCGAACGCAAGATCAAATCCGTCAAGGTCAACGAGCCGCTCGACAAGTGGCTGGAGGTGCCACAGAACCTTGCTGCGATTCCGGAAGTGCAGCCGGATCCGGTGGCACGCCAGGAAATAACCGACGGTGTATGGCTGATTGGCGGCAACGGCACCTACGCCATGTTCGTCGACATGGGTGATTACATTTTTGCGGCCGGCGGCACTGCCGGAATTCCGGAGCGTATCGAGTTGCTACGAGAGGTCGCCGGCGAGAAACCGATCCGCTACGGGATGCTGACACACCATCATTTTGACCACGTGTTGGGCGTTGCGGCGTACGAGGAAGAGGGCGCAACTGTAATCGCCGCAACGGCTCATGAACGCGTGGCGTGCAATGCCGCTGCGAGTGGCGAGACGCTGGCGATGGAAACTGTCGACGAGTCGTTCGTACTCGAGAACAACGGACGGCGCATCGAAGTCATCGACATTGGCCCGACCGCGCATACCGAGCACTTGCTGGTTGCGTGGCTGCCCGAAGAAGGGATCCTGTTTGAAGGTGATCATTTCGCCCTGCCCGCGAACGGGCCGGTACCGCCGGCCCAGGAGTCGACACGCAGCTTTGCGAAAGCACTCGCCAAGCACGGTCTCAGCGTCAAGACGTTCTTGTCGGCGCATAGCGCCAGGCCGGGATCTGCGGAAGATCTCGAACAGGCATTGTCGAAGGACGAATACCAGGTACGTCGCTAGAGGGCGGTTACTCGTCAGGCAGGGAGCACAAATCCACTTCTGACGACAGCCTGTCCCACAAGCCTTTGGCGAGCACGGATAGCCCGCCGGTCGCCACCGCCGCACCTGTGGTGGTGACCGTACCGGCGGCATCGACACCAACTGCCGGCTCACGAAGTGTGCCGCCGATCTTCACGAACGAATTCGCGACTCCACCGACACTCAGTCCAAGTCCTTCACGTGATTTCGTATTGAGCGTCAGGTCAATCTCCTCGGTCGAGAAATCAACCTTGCCGCCGCTGACGATGGTAAGTCGGTCGGATTGCAAAGCGAGTTCCTCGATCGTCGCAACGCCCGATTCGATGTCGATCGCAAGAATGCCGCATTCGATATCGGTGTAGGTTCGCTCCTCGGCGAGCGGGTTCAGCGTGCGCACAATCGAGGTCAGAAAGTCAGCGAACAACGCTCCCGCGCCCTGCAGGTCCAGCTGGCCTTCGCCCTGACGACCTGAAATCTGGCCACTGGATGACGCCATGATCTCATGCAGAGACTGCCCATTGCCTGTCAACTGCAAGTCAATGCTCAATGGCGGCACCGTGTCCCTGGCCTGACCCTCCGCGGCCAGCTGCTCCAGCTGGATGGCGTTTACTCTGGTCGTCAGATTCAAAGAGTAGTCGCCATCTGCCGGTTCGAGCTGCAGCGTGCCGGACAATGTGCCATCGCCGATTGCAAGTTCGGCCGGCTCGATCTGCAGTGCCCCGTCCTCGATCCGGGTAACCACGCTCACATCGCGTATCGTCTGGCTACCGACGACCGCGAGGTCAATCGCGAGAGCAGCCTGAAGATCGAAGTCGTCGAGCCAGGAATAGTCGAGTGGCGTCGTCGAGAACAGCAGCTGATCGGGCTCGCCTTCGGGCTGCTCCTCGGTGTCGGGGGAGCGCGAAATCAGGTTCCTCACATTGATGTCGACATCAAAAGAAGGTCTTTCGCCGGCCAAATCCGCTGCGACGCTGCCAGACAGCAAGGCGTCGAGTTCAAAGTCACCCGACTGTTCAAAAGCGGCATCGTCGATCACCAGTCTTGCGCTACGGATATCGTCCATCGCTGGCCCAAACGTTGTCGACCCTTCTGCGATGATGCGCATGTTGGGCAGCGAGCTGCCGAACTGCGTGGCAATGGAAAGCTGGTAGTCGTTCGCCCTGTTGCGGTCTATCCGCAGGAGCAGATCGTCGGCGACAAATTGCGTGACACCGCTCGACTCGAATCTCAGCGAAACATCGTCCAGCGTGATCCGGTGTACCACGGGTAACGGCGCAGGTTCTTGCTCCGTCGCTGCCGGATCCGGCTCTGCGGCGGGAACCCAGTTTGCCGAGCCATCGGCGCTCTGCTTCAGGTTGACTATCGTGTTTTCAATGGCCAGCAGGTCGATCTCGACCGGTCCGCGGAACAGCGACCAGGTGTCGACGACAAGCCGGAGCAAGCCAACCGATGCGAGCGGATGCTCGTCGGGATACGCCGGATTTCCGACAATGGCGTTCTCGATCGTAAGCGACACTTCACGACCAACCTCCAGTTCAAACGGGCCGTCGGATGCGATGTAGAGGCCCGACGCGTCCGATGCGGCGGCTAACACCCGGTCTCTGTGGACTGACAGGTCGCCAAACAGAACATAAAGCACGAGGCAGGCGAGAACGAGGAGTGCCGCGGCGAAAGCGCCGAGCAGAATACGAAGCGGTGATTTCATGTTTCGATTGTTACACCGAATCCCGTCGATAGGTACTGGCAGGACGTTATACTCCTGTAACACGATGGCAGGAGCATTAATGCGTTCAATTGCCCAACCGCTGGTTGCAACAATTTTCCTGGCAATGCTTTCGACGAACGCGTCGGCCGAAACGCACGACGATCTGGTTGACCTGTTCGAAGACTGGCGCGAGTTTGAGTCGCCGCCATTACTGGACGGTGCGCCCGACTACACGGTCGAGCAGTTCGATGCGCGCCGCAAGGATTTTCTCGAATTGCGTTATCGCCTCGAGGCTCTTGTAATCGACGACTGGTCGATTGCCGAGCAGGTTGACTGGCACCTGGTCCGTGCCGAAATGAACGGGTATGAGTTCAACGAGCGCGTGCTGCGCCCCTGGGCTCGTGACCCATCGTTCTACAATACGGTATGGACCTATCGCAGTGATGTCCCTGCGCACGAAGGTCCTACCCATCATGCCGTTGTTGAACTCTGGACCTATACCTTTCCACTGAGCGAGTCGGAAGAGCAGCGCCTGGTGCGCGAACTCGGCGTAATTCCGCCGCTAATGAGACAGGCGAAGCGAAACCTGACCGGCAACGCGCGTGAACTCTGGGTCGCAGGCATTCGTGACATTCGCGCGCAGAGCAAGAAGCTCGCAACGCTGAAAGCGTCCGTTGCGGACACGGCCAATGGTGTACTTTTCGCAGCCATCGACAAGTCGATCGCAGCAACCGACGAGCTGGTGTCGTGGCTCGAGGCGCAGGCGCCGAAAAAGACCGGACCGTCCGGCATTGGCAAGGATCAGTACACGTGGTACCAGCAAAACGTGCATCTCGTCCCGATGACCTGGGAGGACGAGGTCCGGCTGCTCGAGCGTGAGCTGGCGCGCGCCTGGTCCAACCTCAAGCTCGAGGAGCAGCGCAACCGCGATTTGCCCCCAGCGGTCGCCGCAGCGTCACCCGCCGAATACGACGCACTGGCGGACGACGCCATCGAACGCGTCATGCGTTTTCTGGACGAAAAAGACGTCGTTACGATTGCCGACTATATGGAGCCGGCATTGCGAGAACGCAAAGGTACGTTCGTCCCGGAGGAGACACGCAATTTCTTCTGGATTGCGGCGCACTTCGATCCCGCCCCGCTGTATTCGCATTTCTATCACTGGTTCGAGCTGGCGCGGATGGACACGAATCCGCATGCAAGTCCTGTCCGACAAGGCGCCTTGCTCTACAACATTTTCGATAGCCGCAATGAAGGAACCGCGACTGCGGTGGAAGAAATCTTCATGCACGCCGGCCTCTACGACGACCGTCCACGCTCACGCGAGCTCGTCTGGATCATGCTCGCACAGCGCGCTGCCAGGGGGCTCGGTTCCCTGTACGCGCATGCGAACGAAATGACCATGGAAGAGGCGGGCGGCATCCACATGGAATGGACGCCTCGCGGCTGGATGAAAACAGAGAAGGAGCTGTTGATCTTCGAGCAGCACTTGTATCTGCGCCAGCCCGGCTACGGCACGAGCTACGTGACCGGGAAGTACCTGCTGGAACAGACTCTGATGGACTATGCGAAGCAGGTCGAGGAGCGTGGCGACGATTTCGAACTGCGACTGTTTTTCGATAAGCTTAACGCCGTCGACAGCATTCCGATCTCGTTGGCCCGCTGGGAAATGACCGGGCTGGACGACCAGGTGAATCGCTGACGAATCGACAACAGCGTGAGGGTGCGCCATGCGTCAACTGATCATACCCGCCTGCCTGTTCCTGGCCCTCGGCTTTCCGGCAATCGCCGCGGACCAGCCAAACGACCTGATCCTGATCCTCGATGCGTCGAACTCGATGTGGGGCCAGATCGATGGCGAAAACAAAATCGTCATCGCCCGGCGTGCCGTTGGCGAGCTGATCGACGGGCTTCCCGAGGACAGCCGGGCCGGTCTTGTGGCCTACGGGCACCGCCGCGAGGGCGATTGCGAGGACATCGAGACACTGCAGGAAGTCGCGCCGCTCGACAAGAGCGCACTCAAGACGACTATCAACGGCGTAATGCCAAAAGGCAAGACGCCAATCACGGCTTCGCTCGAGACCGCGTTCGGTCTGATTGGGGATCAACCGTCGACTTCGGTGATTCTCATTAGTGATGGTCTGGAGACGTGTGCCAAGGATCCGTGCAGCGCAGTACGGGCAGCAAAGGAGAGCGGCCTGCCATTCGTTCTGCACGTCGTCGGATTCGATGTTGCCGGGGAAGACACAACAGAGCTCGAATGCGCCGCGCAGGCAGGCGGCGGCATATTTCTGGGTGTTGAAGATGCCGAGCAACTCTCGGAGGCCCTCGAGAGCGCCTATGAAAAGCCCACGACGCCGGACGGTCGCCTGGTCGTAACAACGACCGCCAACGGCGCGCTTCACGATGCGTCAGTGCAAGTTAGTGACGCAGGGACCGGAGAATGGATTGCAGGTGGCCGAACCTATGTATCCGAGGAGACCAATCCGCGGCGCATCCCGCTCGAGGACGGCACTTACCGGGCCGAGGTAAAGCCTGTAGGTATCAGCGGTTCTTCGGGGTTCGAGTTCGATTTCGAAATAGCCGAAGGCGGCGCCGTCGAACGCGCCTTTGACTTCAGTTCGGGCGAGATTGCGGTGCTTGTAACCCGTAACGGCGCGCTTAGCGACGCGACAGTGCGGGTGCGCGCGAACGACAACGGAAGACAGGTAGCGGCCGGGCGAACCTACGTCGCCGCGACGAGTAACCCGCGCATACTGACCGTGCCCGCCGGCACCTACGATATCGAGGTGAAATCCGTCGAACTCAAAGGGAGCGCTCCGCACCGCTTTGAAAATGTCGCTGTTGCGGGCAATGGTCGTACGGAACTGCGGCATGACTACGCGAGTGGCACGTTGAGCGTTACTGCGCTGCGCGCAGGAGCGCTGATCGACGCGACCGTACAGATTTACGATGCGAATGCGCGCAGTGTCGTTGGCCGGCGTACGTACGCGAATGAATCGCGCAACCCGGTCAGTTTCGAGTTAATGCCTGGCGAGTACGTGGTCAAAGTCAACGAGGTTCGCGGTGGGCGCACAGAGACACGAGCGATCGTTTCTGCCAAGGAAACAACTGCGCTGGACGTGGACCTCGCAGACTGACGGGACCACACGACCAAATACAAAAATAGAGCCAGGGCCGCGTAAAGTCTAAGGTGAAGTCGCCGATAGTCCTCCTATGGTCTCGAAGGAGGAGGGCCAGGGATGGGCGTCTCGGAAGCCCTGCAATTCGTAAAGCAACGGCTTGCCAGCCGCACTGACAGCGAGCACGGGCAGGCCATCACGCGCCTCGTGCTCGTCTCGATAGGTCTCATTTACTTCTTTACGGGCTACTTCGCTTCCAGTGTCGATGAGGCGGACTTGCAAGCCGTCCGCCTCCTGGCCTTCGCTGCCATCGCCTGCTCCGCCGCGATCTTCGCTGCCATTGTCTGGGAGCCAGCAGAGTCACCGTTGCGTCGCGTCGTCGGCATGCTCCACGATGTTACGGCGATTTCATTGTCGATGTACTTTGGCGAGGGCGCCGGCGCCGCGGTCGCGGTCGGTTACCTGTGGATCACCGTTGGCAACGGTTTTCGGTTCGGACTTCGCTACCTCTACGGCTGTGCCGCTCTTTCGCTCGGCGGCTTTGGTTTGGTCTATTCGGCCAGTAGTTTCTGGCAGTCCCAGAATCTGCTGTCCCTGAACGTTCTGCTTGTAATGCTGGTGTTGCCGCCCTACGTCGGCAGCCTGCTTCGTTCGCTTCATCGGGCCAGGGATGCGCTGCAGCATCAGGCGAGCACTGACACTTTGACCGGATTGCTGAGTCGCAGGGAAATGGAGTCTGCGATTGAGACCGTGTTTCATGGCGATGGCGCAGGCCACATCCTGCTGTATTGTGATCTCGATCGGTTCAAGCAGGTTAACGATATCGCCGGTCATGCGGCTGGCGACAAGCTGCTGGTCGATATCGGTGAGATCATCAGAAAATCGGTGCGACGAGATGACCTCTCGGGGCGCATGGGTGGCGACGAATTCTGCGTCCTTCTGTCCAACTGCTCACTCGACACCGGGCGGTCGATCGCCGAAGAAATTCGCAGCAAGACGACCGGGTACCGGCTCGCCTGGGGAACCGACTATTTTTCCGTTGGCATGAGCATCGGAGTCGCGCCGTCGGAAGCGGTCAACGATGCGGAATCCCTGTTTAGACTCGCCGATGCCGCATGCTATGCGGCAAAAAACTCCGGGCGCAACAGAGTGCATATCGTCGATCCGAGATCAGGGTTGCTCGACACGCAAAAAATTCGCCAGCTTTTCGATGATGATGACAGTGGAACTGTCGAGCCCGATGGCAGCGTCGAGTCTGTGACACGACGCTGACCGGTGAACTGCAAGCCCTCACGGCGAGGCCGGCCTCGAGTAGAATGGCAGCGCAGTGAGTAGTGAGTATCATCAAGTCGTCATTATCGGTGCGGGCCTGTCCGGCATCGGGACTGCGTGTCATCTCAAGTCGACTCTGCCTGACGTCGATTTCGTCATCCTGGAGGGGCGCGCAAACCTGGGCGGCACTTGGGACCTGTTTCGCTATCCGGGCATTCGTTCGGACAGCGACATGCATACGCTGGGCTACGAATTCAAGCCGTGGACGGAGGCAAAAGCGATTGCCGACGGTCCTTCGATTCTGCGTTATCTGCGTGATACGGCAGCGGAATACGACATTGAGCGGCGCATTCGTTACCGGCACAAGTTGCTACGGGCCGCCTGGTCCTCGGACGATCGAGCCTGGACATTGACGGTTGAGACGGGCAGTGACGAACGGCAGCAGATCCGCTGCGGCTTCCTTTTGATGTGCTCTGGTTACTACAGCTACGAGCAGGGCTACACACCCGAATTCCCGGGCCGGGAGCGTTTCGTGGGCCCTATCGTGCATCCGCAGGACTGGCCCGAGGGTCTCGACTACGACGGCAACAGGGTCGTCATCATCGGTTCCGGGGCGACGGCCGTAACACTGCTGCCGGAGCTGGCGAAGCGCGCCGCCAGGGTCACGATGCTGCAGCGCTCACCGACCTACATGATTTCGTGGCCCGACGAGGACGTCATTGCGAACGGGCTGCGCAGAATCCTCTCCGACAGGCTGGCGTACCGCATTACACGCTGGAAGAACATCCGGTTGCAGTCGTTCATCTTTCGGTTCGCGCGGAATTGGCCGAAGCTTACGCGCCGTATCCTCGTCGGTCACGCGCGCAAGGTCCTCGGGCCGGACTACGACGTGGACCGGCATTTCAACCCGCACTATGACCCGTGGGAGGAACGGCTTTGTCTCGTGCCCAATGACGACTTTTTCCAGGCAATTCATTCTGGCTGCGGCTCGGTGGTGACGGATCACATTGAGTCGTTTACCGAGTCGGGGATCCTGCTCAAATCGGGTGATCACCTGGACGCAGACGTCATCGTCACCGCCACGGGTCTCGACGTCATTGCATTGGGAGGCGTCGAGTTTACGGTCGACGATCAGGCCGTGGATTTTTCGCAGCGCTATGCCTACAAGGGCGTCATGATTGAGGGCGTTCCCAACATGGTGACTACCTTCGGCTACATCAACGCATCGTGGACGCTTAGAGCGGACCTCGTCGCGAAGTTTACCTGCCGGTTACTTGACGACATGCGCGAGCGCGGGGCCGCCGTCTGCACGCCGCGTCTGAGACCCGATGACAAGAGCATGCAGCCGCACCCCTGGGTTGAGGGTTTTTCGTCCGGCTATCTGCAGCGCGTGATGAGTGATTTGCCGAAGCAGGGCGATCGTGAGCCCTGGCTCAACCCGCAGAACTATCTTGGCGACCGGAACCGCTTCCTGCGAGAGTCTTTCGACGACGGTGCGCTGGATTTCACGTTGAAGGGCTGAAAGACCTGGTACCAGGGGTTCACTATCGGCGACCTGGCGGTAGACTGGCGTCATTCTAAAACGGAGGCCATGCATGCGAATCCGGGCTGCAATTCTGGTGCTGTTGTTCGGTGTTTCCGTCGCCGAAGGTGGGCCCGATCTGCGGACGATCGCGCTGACTTTCGATGACGCACCGCGAGGTGACGGCGCCTTGTTTACGGGCGAGCAACGCACTGCGGCATTGATAGAGTCGCTGGCGCGTTCGGGCGTCGACGGCGCGATGTTCTTTGTAACGACCCGTAACGCGGAGCGCCACGGTGAGCGGGGTGTGGCACGGCTCAAAGCGTATACCGAGGCGGGTCATTCGCTCGCGAATCACTCCCATTCCCATCAGTGGTTATCTCGGACTGACGTGGACGACTATATCGCCGATCTCGACATCGCGACCGATCGCCTTGCGCCGCTGGACAACGTTGAGCCGTTCTATCGGTACCCGTTTCTTGATGAAGGGCGTGCCATCGAGAAACGCGATCGATTACGCGAGGCGTTGGCGGAGCGCAGTTTGCGGAACGGTTACGTTACCGTCGATACCTACGACTGGTATCTCGACTCGCTCGTCAAAGTCGCGAGCGATGCCGGTGTTGAGGTCGACATGGACAAAGTTGGTGAGCTGTACGTCGATGTCATAGTAACCAGCACCGAATTCTACGATTCCCTCGCTCAACAGACGCTTGGCCGGTCACCTCACCACGTGTTGCTGCTGCATGAGAATGATCTGGCCGCCCTCTTCGTTGATGATCTGGTGAAGCGGTTGCGCGAACGGGGCTTTCGCATCATTCCGGCCACTGTTGCGTTCGACGACCCGATTGCAAAGCGAGAGCCGGACACGCTGTTCCTCGGCCAGGGCCGCATCGCAGCACTCGCGCACGAGTCGGGCCGGCCTCCCGCGGAACTCATTTCGCCAACCGAGGATGAGGCGTATCTGAGACGTCGCTTCGAGCAGGAAGTGGCGGCATTGCCTGCGCCCTGACAAAGCGTCAGGGGCTATCTGACCTTCTCGTTCGAGTAGACGGCTACGCGTGCAGGGGTCGATGAAGACATCACGCCGCGCTTGAGATTGGCTGTTGTCATTACGAAGACGACATTGCCGGCAGGGTCGAGTGCGACGACGCCCCCGGTGCCGCCTTGTGGCAGCAACGTGTCGATAAGGAGTTCTCGCGACGCCGCTTCAAGTGTCTCTCCACCAAATTCGACTCGCGCGCAGATGTCGCGCGTCACTGTCCAGCGCATGAAATACTCACCGTGACCCGTTGCCGATACGGCGCAAGAGCTGTTCGACGCATAGGTGCCTGCGCCGATGATCGGTGTATCGCCGATGCGACCGTAGCGCTTGTTGGTGCGGCCGCCGGTCGTCGTGCCGGCCGAAATGTTGCCATCTCGATCGAGCACTACGGCACCTACCGTGCCGTAGGTGCCGTCGTCATACGGATTTGCGACGGTCTCAGCATCGGGATTCTTCGCGCGCTGCTTCTGCAATGCTTTGCGCCGTTTCTCCGTAACGAAATACAGCGGATCGGCAATGTCGAGACCGGCCTCGGCCGCGAACCAGTCGGCTCCTTCGCCGTGCAGCATGACGTTTTGCGTCTGTTCCATGACGGCCCGCGCCGCAGCAATGGGGTTTTTGATTCGCGAGCTGCCGGCGATAGCCCCGGCACTGAGGTCGTTCCCACGCATGATGGAGGCATCGTGGCGGGCCCGGCCGTGTTCGTCGAGCGCGGCGCCTCGTCCCGCGTTGAAGTGTGGCGAGTCCTCGAGAATCTTCAGCGCCGCTTCGATCGCCTCGGGTCCCGAAGCGCCGGCGTCGAGAAACGCTGCACCGGCCTCGAGTGCCGCCATTAAGTCGACACGCAGTTGTTCCTCGGCAGTTGCGGATAGCTCATCACGCGTGGTGCTGCCGGCACCACCGTGAATGGCGATGATCCATTCCGGCGACTCGCCGACATCAGGCACTTCGCTCTCGCCGTCGATTTGCGCGAGAGAAGGTCTTGCCAGCGCCGCCGAAAGGAACGCAACCATCAGGAGTCGATAGACATTGTTCATCGGTCCACGGTAGCAATCCGCACCGGCCGGTGCCAGTCGCGGCGACCTGTTCGTTTGCCGATTGAGACTTGCTCAACTATAGTCCGGTAAACCAGACGACCAGACTTGGCATTTGGAAACACCGTCCGAGAAAAGCTACGCCATCGCTGTATCGCTCTCCGCGATTTTCGGCGTCCTCGGCATCCAGCACTTCTATCTCGGCAGATGGCTCGAGGCGTTCATCGACCTCGGCCTTGCCATCGCTACCGTGACGCTGTTCTTACTGGGCGAGCCACTGGCGGCTTTGCTGGTCGCCGCCATCGACGGAATTCATACATTTATCGTGACAATCATGCTGCTGACCGGATCGTTTCGTGATGGGCAGGGCAGGTTGGTCTGTTACCCGGGCCAGAGGCTCAACTAGGGAGACGTTCTATGAGCGAAGTAAGTCCAAAAGGTTTCGTACCGGCAATTCTGCTGTGCTTCTTCTTCGGTGTTTTCGGGGTTCACCGGTTTTACGTTGGCAAGGTTGGCACAGGAATTCTGCAGCTGATCACGCTCGGTGGCCTCGGCATCTGGACGCTCGTCGACTTCATCATGATCGTCGTTGGATCGTTCACGGACAAGCAGGGCCTTCCGGTCAAGGCCAGCAACTAGGGCGATCTAGTCCGCAAGGGCTGCGTGCACGGCATCCGGGTACGGTGTCGGGCTGTCCGTGTCCCAGCCCTTCTCTGTCGTCAGTGTCTCGATCTTGTCGATGCGTGCGCCTGTGTCCGGGTGCGTCGACAGGAACTCGATGCTTTCCGGCGAGTCGTCTTCAATCAGCTCGAACAGGGTCGTTGCGCCGCCGACGTGACCGTACCTGCGTTGCAAAAGCGTAAGCGCGAGTTCGTCCGCCATCAATTCCTGGTCGCGGCTGTACTGATTCAGTAGCACGTCGGAACTCGAGTCGACGCTGTTTGGGTCGATGCTGCTGCCCGACAGCGTCGAGATTGCAAGCTGGATGAGCATCGCGCGCCCGGTGCTTAGCAGCGGGTCGCGATGGTGTACGTGGGCGATTTCATGTGCCAACATCATCGCCAGCGCATTCTCATTATCGACGGCATCGATCAGGCCTTCGAAGACGAAGATATAGCCGCCAAGCGTCGCGAAGGCATTTAGCGTATCGCCCTCGATGACCTGCACGCGAAGTTCCTGTTCGTCGCCAAGCAGCGAGTAAATCTCGTTGGTCAGGGACGCAACGTAATCCTGCAGCTCGTCATCGGCCTGCACCAGCAGCTTGCCGCGCGACCATTCAATGTAGGGCTCGATGAACCGGCGTTCGGATTCCGGGCTAATCAGCTTCAGCCAGCTGTCGGCAGTGACAAAGAGCGCGACAACCAGCAGGACGAACACAACGACGCCAACGGCGAGCCCGTGGAGGAAACGACGGATTCGTTCCGTTTCCTCTTCACTGATCTTGTGGACGTATTCGGACA
>JAAUYD010010267.1_pt1 | contig 22345 bp, 21 predicted proteins | sample 7278101 | NCBI WGS metagenome assembly JAAUYD01 (sample SAMN14350128, study PRJNA611818) | marine sediment metagenome | isolation source: surface marine sediment (0.6m) | place: French Polynesia: Moorea | collected 2018-08
AAGAGTTGGACCTGCAAAATATCACACTGGTCTGCCAGGACTGGGGTGGACTGCTCGGCCTCACTATCCCCCCTGCAATGCCAGACCGTTTTAAAAGGCTGATCATTATGAATACCGGTTTTCTGACTGAGCCGGTCACTCAAGGGCCATTCTTAGAATGGAAGAATGATATTGTAGCGCCAGAAGATGTTCAACTGGAGACGTTCATGCAGAAGTATGCCCCCTCACTTTCTGAACAGGAAGCTCGTGCGTATGCTGCCCCTTTTCCGGATGTACGCTACAAAGCTGGAGTTAGAAAATTTCCAAAGATTGTCGCATCCCCTGACCAGAGCTGTATTGAAATCTCTACTGAATCAATACCATTCTGGCAAAAACAGTGGAACGGTGACACTTTTATGGCAATAGGGATGAAAGACAAGATGCTGGGCCCTGAAATTATGAATTATATGAAAACGCTGATCAAGGATTGCCCTGAGCCGCTTGAAATACCTGATGCCGGCCATTTTGTTCAGGAGTTTGGTGAGTTGGTTGCTACCGAAGCATTAAAACAATTCAAGTTGGTATAATAAACAAGAGAATTGATATGAAAATTAAAGAGCAAATCTCAAGAGAGGTTTGATAAATTTTTGCCGAATGAGCTATGTTTTTATAACTATCAAAAATTATTAGATTTAAATGGTGGAGGCGGCGGGAGTCGAACCCGCGTCCGAAAATATTCCACACTGGCCTCTACATGCTTATCCCGATCTTTAACGTTCGCTCTTATCAGTCTCCATCGGGCAGGATGCTGACAGAACTAGTCCGTAAAGCTTTCACCGACGTGTTAACGAACAGTCCACATCGGCTATCCTGCGAGTCGACGTCCCATCCAGCACTGCAGGAAGGCGCCGGGAGGACGGTAGCCAGCTTTACGCGGCTACGGCGTATTCATAATCGTCAGCGATTATTTTAAGGTCCCACCGTTTTTACGAGCCGATGAGAACTCGGCATGCAACCAGAGCTTCTTTATCCCCGTCGAAGCCGTTTCGCCCCCATTTTTGAAAGATCAGTTACAGCAGTGTAGGTAACAACAGAAAATAAGGCACCGGCCTTTTCTTGTCAATGCGAATACCGCTATCCGACGTGGTGCCTACTTGTAATTTTTGCGTTCGCGGTCCAGCTCGCGTTTCTGGTCGCGTCGGCGGATATCTTCCCGTTTGTCGTGCTTGCGCTTGCCCTTGGCCAACGCCAGGCTGAGCTTGACCTTGCCGCCCTTGAAATAGAGCTTCAAGGGAATCAGGGCATGCCCCTTCTCGTTGACCTTTCCGTAGAGTTTGCGAATCTCCCATTTGTGCAGGAGCAGTTTGCGCACCCGCAGGGGGTCGTGGTTGTTGTAGTAGGCGAAGGGGTAAGGGCTGATGTGTATCTGGTAGGCATAGACCTCGCCGTTTTTTATCCGCGCGTAGCTGTCCTTGAGATTAGCCTTGCCCATGCGCAGGGATTTGACCTCGGTGCCGGTGAGCACCATGCCGGCTTCATACTCGTCCTCGATGAAATAGTCATGGCGGGCTTTCTTGTTCACCGCGACCATCTTTTTATGTTTCTCTTCTGGCACCCCGCATCTCTCCTTCAATAATGCTGATTAATCATTCCCGTTCGGGGTGTATAGCGCTGCGGCGAGGGCTTCGCCGTAGCTGTCTTCGAGGAGACTTTCGATGGCCGCCACCGTCTTCATCTGCAGAGCGGCATCGAGAAATTCCTTGGCATCGCTGAGGTTCAGGGCGCGCACCATGCGCTTGGCCGCCGGTATGGCCTGGGGATTCATGCTCAGCTCGTCCAGGCCGAGCCCCAGCAGGATGGGGACCATGCGGGGGTCGCCGGCCATCTCGCCACACATATAGGTCTGGATACCGGCTTCACGGCCCACATCCGCCACCCGCTTCAGCATGCGCAGGATGGCCGGATGGAGCGCCTGATACATGTGGGCCACGTGACGGTTGCCGCGATCGATGGCGAGGGTGTACTGGATCAGGTCGTTGGTGCCGATGCTGAAAAAATCGACCTCTTTGGCGATGAGATCGGCGGTGATGACGGCGGAGGGCACCTCCATCATCACCCCGATGGGCATATCGGCCTTAAACGCGATGCCCTCCTTGTCCAGGCAATCAGCGGCTTCCATGAGCAGCCGCTTGGCTTCGCGCACCTCCTCCACCGATGCGATCATGGGGAAAAGGATGCGCACGTCGCCGTGCACGGCGGCCCGCAATATAGCCCGCAGCTGCGTCTTGAAGATCTCGGGCCGCTGGAGGCAATAGCGAATGGCCCGCAGGCCCAATGCCGGGTTGTCCTCGTCTTCCGGGGAGATGTAGGAGACGGCCTTGTCCCCGTTGATATCCAGCGTACGGATGGTCACCGGCTGGTCAGGGACCACGTCGATCACGTCCTTGTAATTTTCGTAGAGGACCGATTCGGCCGGAAAATCGATGCGGTTGAGGTATTGAAACTCGGTGCGGTAGAGGCCGATCCCCTCCCCCCCGCGGTCTCTGACGGCGACGACCTCTTCGGGCAGCTCGATATTGCCCATCACCTTAAGCCGGATGCCGTCGGTGGTCTCGGCGGGCAGATGGCTCTGACGGGCGATGACGGCCTTGAAGTTTTCGTAGCGCTCGCGGCGATCTTCGGCGTCGATCAAGGTATGGTCGCTGGGGTTGATCACCACGATGCCGGCGCTGCCGTCCACTATGATGATATCGTCGTTACGGATGGTGCGCATGGCGCGCTCCAGGCCGAAGACGGCGGGGATCTCCAGGGTGCGTGCGATGATGCAGGTGTGGGAGGCCTTGCCGCCATGATCGGTGACGAACCCCATGATGCGTTCCAATTGGATCTGACTGGTTTCGGCTGGGGAAAGGTCGGGGGCCACCAGCACGACCCGCTTGTCGATCTTGGCGATATTGACCCCGTCGGCGCCCACCAGGCTGTTGAGCACCCGGTCGCTGACGTGGATGATATCCTCGGCGCGGTCCCTGAGATAGTCATTTTCAATGTTTTCAAACATGGGGCGCACAATGGAGATGGTTTTTTTCAGGGCCCACTCGGCGTTGACGCGATCCGTCTTGATGATGTCGATGGTGCGGCCATAGAGCAGCTTGTCCTGGAGGAGGACCTTGTGGGTCTCGAGGATATGGGTGTGCTGACGAAATTCATCCGGCGTGTCATCGATAATGGTGGCCAGCTCGTCGATGGCTTTTTTGACGGCGGCCTTGAAGCGATTGATCTCCGCTTCCAATTCGTTGTCGCCGATGTAGTACTTTTCCACTACATCGACGCCCTCCTTGTCCACCAGGTAGGCTTTGCCGATGCAAATGCCGGGGGAGCCGGCAATGCCTTTGAGGATGATTTCGCTGTCCGACATGGTGCGGTTATTCTCCAAACCCATTTTCGACGAGGGCCGCGATACGATCGAGCACCTCGATATCGCTGGGTGAATCGATCCGAATCGTAATCTCGGTACCTTTTATAGCGGCGAGGGTCAACAAGTCGATGACGCTGGCGGCATCGACGGTCTCATCGCCGTTGCCGACCCAGACACTGCTGCCGGCCTGCTGAGCCAGGTGGGCGATTTTGGCGGCCGCGCGGGCGTGCATGCCCAGATCGTTGACGATGGTGACGTTGCGGCTCAGGTCGGAGCGCTCTGAGTTCATGCCGTCGATTGATCTTTAGAAAATAAAAAAAGGGGGGTGGCCCCCTTTTTGTAAATTCAATTTTTTATCAGCACCGAAGGGGGATGTCAAATGCAAATGATTGACATCGCCAACAATTGCCGATAGAGGATTTACAATAATTTCAAGGGGAATCTCAATTGGTAAACGACGCAACATAAGGCGTCGCCAGATGAAATCAAGGGGGCGCTTAAAAAAAGATGCTGTGAGAAGGGCGCCATCGCGGTGAACGATGCGCTCACACCTGCTGCCGATGGGACGGACGAAAAGGAGATGGGAATGGAACGGCAATTTGTGATCGACGACCTCAAACTGGGGGAATCCTGGCGGCTGTTCAGAATCATGGGCGAATTCGTCGATGGCGTGGAGAACTTGCACGATATTGGCCCCGCGGTGAGCATCTTCGGATCGGCCCGCACGCAGCCGGACGACCCAATCTTCCAGCAGGCGGTGGAGATCGCCGGCCGGTTCGTCAAGGCGGGCTTCTCCGTGATCACCGGCGGCGGCGGCGGGATCATGGCGGCCGGCAACAAGGGAGCGGCAGAAGCGGAGGGCACCTCCGTGGGCCTCAATATACAATTGCCCTTCGAGCAGGCACCCAATCCCTACGCCAATGTTCAGCTGGATTTTCGTTATTTCTTTATCCGCAAGCTGATGTTCGTCAAGTTCGCCGCCGCCTATGTGGCCATGCCCGGCGGCTTCGGTACTCTGGACGAATTGTTCGAGGTGGTCACCCTTATCCAGACCCACCGCATCAAACCCTTCCCCATCATCTGCGTGGGCAGCGACTACTGGAGCGGGCTGTTGGAATGGGTCAAGGACCGCATGCTGACCCAAAAACTCATTTCACCCGAGGACCTGGATATCATTCAGGTGATCGACGATCCGGCCGAGGTGGTCGAGGCTGTCACGAAGATCGTGATTGTGTGAACACGATGCGCCCGCCCACTCCAAAGGATGCCGCGGCCCGGAGTTCCGGTCTGCGAAACGAAACCGCTGCTCTGCGGGCGGAGGCCTCGGCCCTGAAGACAGAGACCTCAGCCTTGCAGGCAGAGGTGGCGCGTCTGCGCGGGGTGGAGCAGGCCGTGCAGCGGCAGAATGAATACCTCACCGCCCTCCACGCCGCCGCGCTCAGCCTCATCGAAAATCTGGATCAGAAGGAGCAGTTGCAGGCCATTTTGCGCCACGCCGCGGCGCTGGCAGATACCCGCCACGGCTATATCTATCTGCTGGAGCCCGATGGACAGCGGCTGCAGATGCGCGTGGGCATGGGCTTCTTCACCGGTCAATTGGGACGCCAGGTGACCTGCGGCGAGGGGATGGGGGGCAAGGTGTGGGAACTGGAGCGCCCCCTCGTGGTGCCCGATTACCGCGAATGGCCCGACCGGCTGGCCGACAAGGTGCTGGATGGATTGCGCAGCATCGTGGGGCTGCCGCTCAAGTCAGATCAGGGCGTCGTCGGTGTCATCGGCCTGGCCCACGTGGATCCCGATGGTCAGTTCCGGGAGGCCGATGTCCAGAACCTGGAGCGCTTTGCCGCATTGGCCCTCATCGCCCTGGAGAAGGCCAATCTCTATGCCGATGTTCGCCGTGAACTGGCCGAGCGGCGGCGGGCAGAGGCCCGCATCAAGCAGAGCGAGCGGCGCTACCGCACCTTCCTGGACGCCTCTCCGGACCCCATCGTGGTGTACGACATGGAGGGGGTGGCCACCTACGTCAATCCCGCTTTTGAACAGACCTTCGGCCTCTCCCGGGAGAAGCTTCTCGGCCACCAGATCGATTTTGTTCCCCCCGAGAGCTGGCCCGAGACCCGCCGGGCCATCGAAGCGATGAAGCGCGGCCAGAAGATCAACCTGTTCGAAACCCGTCGTCTGACCCGCGACGGCCGCAAGCTGGACGTCCAGATCAGCTCCACCCTATACACCAACGCCGACGGAGAGTCGGTGGGCAACATCGTCACCCTGCGGGACATCAGCGCCCGCAAGCGGGCCGAGACAGCGCTGAAGAACTACCACGATCACCTGGAGGAGCTGGTTCAAGAGCGCACCGCCGAGCTGGCCGCCGCCAACGAACGCCTCGCCCAGGAGATCGAGGAGCGCAAGCGCGCCGAGACCGCTTTGCGACGCCGCGAAAAGGAGCTGCAGGCCCAATCCGGCCATCTCGAGGAGGTCAACACCGCCCTGCGGGTGCTCCTCAAACAGCGCGAGGCGGACAAGAGCGAGCTCCAGGAGAACGTTCTCACCAATGTGCGCGAATTGGTACGGCCCTATCTGGCCCGTCTGGGCCGCAGCCGTCTGGATACCAGCCAGCGTATGCTGATCGAGGTTTTGGAGGCCAACCTGGAGAGCATCGTCAGCCCCTTCGTGGGCAAATTGTCGTCCCGCTATTTCAGCCTGACGCCCATGGAGGTAAAGGTGGCCGGGCTGATCAAGGAGGGGCAGACCAACAAGGAGATCGCCGAACTGCTGGCGCTTTCCAAAAACACCATTCTCTTTCACCGTTACAACATCCGCACCAAATTGGGGCTCAAAGGCCGCAAGGTGAACCTGCGTTCGTATCTGCTATCATTCGAAGAATGATGGCCGCTTTCAATTTGAAGCGTAAGAGCCGCTGTCGATGAGAAGCGTGAGGCCTCATTGCGCGCAAGGATCGCCGCGATCTGGCGGCGCAGCGGTTTGCGGCTCGACCGGCGGCGATAACGGAGATGCTCGATGGCGGGGCCATGGGAGCTTGCCGCCATAATAGTGGTTGTAGCCCACTATTTTGCCACTGCTTTAACATACGGCTCTGCGCTTTACATGAAACTTTAATTATTGTAGATGGTTAAGTCTAAAATCCCCCATCGGCCGACCGCATGCCTCTATATAGAACGATTATTTGCTTGACTCCTTCGTGAAAGTGCTGCATAGGTGATTTTAGATAATGAATTCAATTCATTCTTTGTATTAATGCCAAATATACTCACCCGTTAAGGCATCCCGGAGGTGCCGACAGCTGACCCAAGCGGATCTTGGATTTATGACGAGCCTCTCGATTTCGGAAGTTACGCTGACCTTTGGCGGCCTCAATGCCTTGACGGCGGTAGACATGGAGATTGAACCGGGGCTGATCACCTCGGTCATCGGCCCCAATGGGGCGGGCAAGACCAGCCTGCTCAACTGCATCTCCGGGTTCTATCACCCCACCCGCGGCAATATCACCTACGGCGACCGTTCGCTGACCAACGCGTCCCCCCACAGTGTTTCCATCCTGGGTATCGCGCGCGCCTTTCAAAATCTGGAGCTGTTCAGTGGTATGACGGTGTTGGACAACCTCCTCCTGGCGCGCCACAAAAACCTCTCCTACAGTTTCTTTCAAGCGCTTTTTTTCTCGGGGAAAACCTCACGGGTGGAGGCGCAGAACCGCGCCTATGTGGAAGATGTCATCGACTTCATGGAGCTCGAACCCTATCGCAAACATACCGTGGGATCGCTGGCCTACGGTATTCAGAAGCGGGTCGAGGTCGCCCGCGCCTTGACCCTGGGACCCGAAGTGCTGCTGCTGGACGAGCCCATGGCGGGCATGAACATCGAGGAGAAAGAGGATATGGTGCGCTTCGTCCTCGACATCCAGAAGGAGCGCGGCACCACCGTTGTCCTCGTGGAGCACGACCTGGGCGTGGTGATGGATATCTCCGACCAGATTTACGTGCTGGACTTCGGCGAAGTGATCGGGGCGGGCAAACCCGAAGAAGTGGCCAGAAATCCCAAAGTGATCGAAGCATATATTGGTGAAGAGTGATCGTCTCATGGAAAACCAAGACCATCTGACTCAGTATTCCATTCCCCAACTGCTGCGCTGGCGGATGCAGAAAACACCCGACAAGGTGGCCCTGCGTGAGAAGGAGTTCGGCCGCTGGCGATCCTACACCTGGCACGAATACTACGAGAAGGTGCGGGTAACCGCCTTGGGACTGGCGAAGATCGGCATGTCCCGGGATGACAAGTTGGCCCTCATCGGCGACAACATCCCCGAGATGCTCTTTGTGGCCATTGGCATCCAGGCCCTGGGGGGAATTTCGGCCGGCATTTATCAGACCAGCCTGCCCGACGAGATCGCCGGGATCCTGGACTACCTGGATGTCTCCATCGTCTTCTGCGACGACCAGGAGCAGGTGGACAAGCTGGTGGAGGTGCGCGACAAGCTCCCCAAGGTGCGCAAGGTGATCTACGAGGATCCCCGCGGCATGCGCAGCTACCAGAGCGACGACTGGTTCATGGACCTGGAGGAGCTGTATCGCCTGGGCGAGGCGGACGTGGGGACGGCGGCGGATACCTTCGAAGCCATGGTGGATCAGGGCGAACCGGACGATGTCTGTCACCTCTGTCTGACCTCGGGCACCACCGGCCTGCCCAAAGGGTCGATGATGACCCATCGCAACTACATCAACATGGGGGTTCAGATCACCAAGGTGGATCCCCTCGAGCCCGAAGACGAGTATCTCAGCTTTCTGCCCTTCGCCTGGATCGGCGAACAGATGAACAGTTTCGGGGTGGCCATGGCCACCGGTATTTCGATCAATTTTCCCGAGGCGGTGGAGACCGCCATGGAGGATTTGAAGGAGATCGGCCCCCACTTCATGTTTGGTGCGCCGCGCATCTACGAGACCATCCGCTCCCAGATCTGGCTCAAGATCGACGAATCCTACTGGCTCAACCGCAAGCTCTACAACTACTTCATACGGATCGGCGAGCGGGCTGCCGGCTACCGCATGCAGGGCAAGGCGATGCCGCCCTTGCTGGCCTTCCAGGCCTGGCTGGGCCGTCAGATGATGTTCCGCCCCCTAATTAACCAGATCGGCCTTTTGCGTCTCCGGCGGGCCTATACCGGCGGTGCCGCCCTGGGACCCGAACTCTTTACCTTCTATCAGGCCATTGGCGTCAACCTCAAACAGATCTATGGGCAGACCGAGATCACCGGTATCGCCTACATGCACCGCGACGGGGACATCTGCTCCGACACAGTGGGCAAACCGCTGCCCGAGACCGAGTGCAAGATCTCCGAGGCGGGCGAGATTCTCTCCCGCTCCCCCTCGGTCACCAAGGGCTACTACAAGTTGGATGACAAGACCGAGGAGCTGCTGGAAGGTGACTGGCTGCACTCGGGCGACGCCGGCTACATCGACGACAGCGGCCACCTGGTGGTCATCGACCGCGTTTCCGACGTGATGCACAACGCCAAGGGCGAGATGTTCAGCCCCATGTTCCTGGAGAACCGCCTCAAGTTCAGCCCCTATATCAAGGAGGCCGTCATCTTCGGGGACCAACAGCCGTACGTTTCGGCCCTGATCAATATCGACCCCATCGTGGTGGGCAAGTGGGCCGAGGACCGCGGGATCAGCTACACCACCTTCATGGACCTCTCCGCCAAGCCGGAGGTGGCCGAGCTGGTCTGCGATGAAGTGTCCGGCATCAATACCAACGCGGAGAAGGCCCATTTTCGCATCCACCGCATGGCCATTCTCTACAAGCTCCTCGACATGGACGACGGCGAACTCACCAAAACCGGCAAGATCCGGCGTAAATTCGTCATGGAGAAGTACGAGGATCTCTACACGGCCCTCTACGACCCGGCCGTATCGGAGAAGCAGGTGGCGGCCCAATTTCAATATCAGGACGGGCAGACCACCTCGGTGGAGACAACCATCAAATTTTACACCATGGACAACTAACGGTTCAGCGGAGCGTCTAGATGACCTATTTTCTGCAACTGGTGGTCAGCGGGGTGGTGGTCGGTTCGATATACGCCCTGAGCGCCTTGGGATTCGTACTGATCTACAAGTCGAGCCGGGTCCTCAATATCGCCCACGGACAGATCATCGCCTCGGGGGCCTTTATCACCTACGCGCTGAAAGTGTTTTTAGGCGTCCCCATCGTGCTGAGCTTTCTGCTCAGTCTGGTGATTACCTTTTTTCTGGCCATGAGCGTCGAGCGCATCTTTCTGCGGCGCCTCATCGGCGAGCCCATCATCAGTGTCATCATGGTGACCATCGGCCTCATGTCCATCATCGACGGCCTCATCTACCTGACGCCCTTCGGGACGGAGAACTTCTCCTTTCCCCGCTTTCTGCCCCAGACGCCACTCTCCCTGGGGGGCGTGTCCATCAGCTGGACCCAACTGGTGGGGGTCCTCATCACGGCGGCCCTCATCGGCGGCTTTTCCTACTTCTTCAAGAAGTCGACCCTGGGCATCTCCATGCGGGCCGTCTCCGATGATCAGCTGGCCTCCATGTCCATCGGTATCTCGGTTCCCAAAGTCTTCGGGCTGGCCTGGGCCGCGGCGGGTCTCAGCGCAGCGGCGGCCGGCGGCATCATCGGCAACATCACCGGGCTCAACTTCGACACCCTGCACGCGTTTGGCATCACCGTCTTTCCGGTGGTGATTCTCGGCGGCCTGGACTCCATCCTGGGCGCCGTCGTGGCCGGGATCATCATGGGCCTCATCCAGCAGTTCGCCAGCGGCTACCTGGACGGCAATTTCGGCCTCAACGGCACGGCCGATGTGCTGCCGTACGTCATTCTTCTGATCATTCTGCTGTTCAAGCCCCATGGCCTGTTCGGCATTCACGAAATCGAGCGGGTGTAGCGATGGCAGCGAATCGTTGGTTGGCCACCGGAAACTACTTCACCTCCTATCAGGAGGAGCAGCGCATCTTTTTCACCCACCTGGACCGCAGCGTCTTCATGGTCTTCATCGCGCTCCTCTTCCTGTGGCCCTATTTTTTCACCCTGAGCAACAAGTACATGCTCGTGATCGACAACATCCTCATCGCCATGGTGGCCATCCTGGGCCTCAACCTGGTCACCGGTTTCGCCGGTCTCATCTCCATCGGCCACGCCGCCTTCGTGGGCGTGGGGGCCTACACCGTGGCCTCCTTCGCCCGCGTGCTGGGCGACAGCCACGTGGTGGTGACCCACTTCTGGCCCCTGCTGATTCTGCTGGCTGGCTGCACGGGCGCGGTCTTCGGCGCCATCGTGGGGCTGCCGGCGCTGCGTCTCAAACACCTCTACCTGGCCATCGCCACTCTCAGCTTTCAGATGATCTTCACCTGGACCATCAATTTCATGCGGTTCTTCGACCAGGGACAGACCATCAGCGTGGGGCGCGTCTTCTGGTTTTTCGGTAAGGTGGCCCGCAAGCAGCACTACCTGTTCTGGTACTACGTGGCCCTGATCCTCGTCATCGGGATCGGCCTCATGATCCGCAACCTCATGCGGACGAAATATGGCCGCTGCCTGGTGGCGGTGCGGGACAACGATCGGGCCGCCGACGCCATGGGAATGCATCCCGGCCTGACCAAGGTCTACGCCTTCGCCGTGGGCGGCTTCATCGCCGGTGTGGCCGGCGCCCTGCACGCCTATCTCTACCGCGGCGTGGGGATCGAATCCTTTTCCCTGCACGAGTCGATCACCTATCTGGCCATGGCCATCGTGGGCGGGCTGGGCACACTCCACGGGGCCTTCTGGGGACCGGTGGCCATCAAAATGCTCGATCTCCAGGTCGAACACCTGGCCGAGGTGGCCGGCGAGATGCTGCCGGCCAACATGAACTTGGCCACGGCGCTTCGGCCGCTCACCTTCGGTCTGGTGATCGTTCTTTTCCTGATGTTTGAACCGCGCGGCATCGCCAACTGGTGGCGGATCGTGCGTTCCTATACAAAGCTGTGGCCTTTCCGCTACTGACGGCTGTCTTGACCGCATCGGTGACGACCGGCCCGGGCTGAGGCCGTTCCGGCCGATGCCGCAGGGGGCGGTGGGGGAACCGTCCCAATCGGTGGCATTGCGAAGCGCCGCGGCGAGCGAGTATCCTTAGGGTTTACTGCTCCAAACTGCAAGACAAGGGGGGAATATGAGAACGACTGTGTTGAGATCGGTTCAAATTGCTATGACCGCGCTGATCGTGCTGGGCTTGGTGTGCCACGTGCAGGCCGGAGAAACCTACAAGCTGGCCCTCTCGCTGGCCATCACGGGACCCACCTCCGACGCCGGTAATCCCTATGCCAAAGGGGTCGAGGACTATTTTAAATATGTCAATGAAGAGAAGATCCTCGGGGATGACACGATCGACTGCACCATTCGCGACGATCAGTACAAAACGGATGTGACCAAGCGCAATTTCGAAGAGTTCCTCGATATGGACATCGTTTTTTACCTCAACTACTCCACCGGCTCAACGCTGGCGCTGAAGAAGGACTTCGAGGAGGAGCAGATGCCCACCATTCCGGCCTCTTTCCACGCCGGCAACCTGGTGGACAGCAACTATATCTTTCTGCCCATCGCCTCCTACTCCGCCCAGGCCATCGGTCTGGCCGAGTATGTGGTCAAGAACCACCAGGGGGATACCCCCAAGGTCGCCATGTTCATCCATCCGTCCGCATTCGGCCGCGGCCCGGTGGAGGATGTGGAGAAGGCCATTGCCGCCGGCCTCAAGATGGAGATCGTCGAGGTGGTCGAGCACGGCAAGGACCTGGACAACACCGCCATGCTCAAGCGCCTGATGAGCAAGGGGGTCCAATACGTGATCTGCCATACCGTCCAGAGCCCCGTGGCCACCGTGCTCAAGGACTCCAGCAGGTTGGGGCTGACGGCGAAGAGCTTCGGCGAGAAAGAGAAGCTCACCTTCCTGGGCGCCCACTACACCGGCGGCAACGACCTCATCGCGCTGGCCGGCCCTGCGTCGGAGAACTTCTTTTGGACCACCTCCTATACCCTTACCTCCGAGCCCGGGCCGGGCACCGACTTTCAGCTGGCCCTGGCCAAGCGGTTCGGTCGTGACGACAAGGCGGCCAATTCCCACAACTACACCAACGGCATCATGGTCGCCCAGGTGGCCACAGAGGCGATCCGGCGCGCCAAGGCGCGTGGCGCCAAAGTGACCAAGGAGAGCCTCTACGAGGAGCTTCTGATGATGAACGGCGACAAAGCCTTCAAGCTCGACACCACCGTGGGGCCCGTCACCTACTCCAAAACCGACAAAATGGGGGTGGATACCCTGCAATTGTATTCGGTCACAAGCGGCGTTTTCCGCGCTGTGGATAAGCCGTTTTCACCCGAGTTTGTGGGGAAAATCTAACGACCGCCCTGTCAGAAGGGGCCCCCCTTCTGACAGGGCCCTCTACCGGATGCCCGCCGGGGAACGTCATCGACGTTCGGTCTTGCTGGTACGCACATCGCCCTCGTTGGCAGAACGAAGAGACCATGGCACAGAACAGCACCCTGCTCGAAGTCAACAACATCGAAGTCGTCTACAACGACATCATTCAGGTCCTGCGGGGCGTGAGTCTCAACGTGCCCAAAGGCAGCATCGTCGCCCTGCTGGGGACCAACGGCGCCGGCAAGACCACCACCTTGAGGGCCATCAGTGGTCTGCTCAAGCCGGAGAACGGCTACATCCGGGACGGCTACATTAAATTCAAAGGCGAGGGGATCACCAACGTCCTGGGCACCGAGATCGTCAAGCTGGGGGCGGTCATGGTCCCCGAGGGGCGCCGGGTGTTCAAGCACCTCACCGTGGATGAAAACATCCGCGTTGGTTCCATCACCCGCAAGGATGGCGCTGCGCCCATCCGCGAGGATCACCGTCAGATGTACGTGCACTGTCCCCGGTTGGCCCGCATCACCCACCGACTGGCGGGCTATTGCTCCGGTGGTGAGCAACAGATGATTGCCATCGCCCGGGCCCTCATGGCGGCGCCGGAGATGCTTATGCTGGACGAACCGTCGCTGGGATTGGCGCCCCTGCTGGTGCGGGAGATATTCGATAAGGTCAAGGTGATCAACGAGGAGCTCTCCACCACCATCCTGGTGGTGGAGCAAAACGCCAAGATCGCCCTGGAGATCTCCGACTATGCCTACATCATGGAGTCGGGCAAGATCGTCCTCGAGGGTCCTTCCCAGGATCTCAAAGACAATCCCGACGTCAAAGAGTTCTACATGGGCATCACCCAGGGGGGCGGACGCAAATCCTTCAAAGAGGTGAAGTCTTACAAGCGGCGCAAGCGCTGGATGTAGCTATTGCCCATCCAGAAATGGCCAATTTTCTCGATATCTGTGTTGCATGAAAAATTTTATCCTCGGAATATCAACCATATGCCTCCGGTAAAATTTTTCATGCGCCTTGATCTCGACCAAATTAGCCTATTTCTGGAAAGACAATAGGTAGCACCTATCCAGAATTGTTAATGAAAAGGGGGCGAAGATGGCCAAGCAATTTCTCGTGGGGTACACGGGCAGCCCGGAATCGCGGGCGGCGTTGAAACTGGCCATCGTGGAAGCCCGCCTGTACGATGCCAAACTCTTTGTGATCAACTCACAGGAGGGCGGGAGCGCCGAGAAACCTGGCGAATTGGCCGAAACCCAGGCAGCGCTCCAGAGCGCCCGCGACCTGATGGCCGACACCGACATCGCCTATGAGGTCTCCGAGTCGGTGCGCGGGCTCTCCCCAGGAGAGGACCTGGTCCGATTCGCCGCTGACAACCAGATCGACCGCATTTTCGTCGGTGTGGAAAAAAAGTCCCGTACCCGCAAGCTCATCCTCGGGTCTACCGCCCAGTACATCATCCTCAAGGCGGCGTGTCCCGTCGTGACCGCGAAGTAGCGCGTCACAGGGAGCGACGGCCGGTCTGAACCGGGCGGGCGATTGTACAATATATCTATCCACTAAAGGGGCCAGTGCCGCGCCGCGGGATCTGCGGCGACAGGTGAACCTCGTCCAAAAGGCGACCATACGACCCCTGCCCACTTAAGGAGCCGAAATGAGTGTCTACGCGTTTGGTTTTTATGACGTCGTTGGCCGCAATGCCCGCAGTTTTCCCGATGGCCCTGCCTGGTTGGAGGTCGACACCGGCAGCCGGCTCACCTTTGCGGCGTACAAAGAGCGGGTCGATCAGGTGGCGGCGGGTCTTCGTGCTGCAGGCATCGCAGCGGGCGACCGCATTGGCGTGCTGGGCAAGAACAGTTGTGAATTTTTTCTGCTTTACGGGGCGGCCGCGGCCCTGGGCGCCATCCTCGTGCCCATCAACTGGCGCCTTTCGGCGGAGGAGGTGGCCTTCAACCTCGGCGACGTGACCCCCACGCTCCTCTTTGTGGATCAGGCCTATCAGACACTGGTGGAGGGGATCCGTCCGCAGCTCACCTCGCTCCGCGGATGTTACAATCTCAAGGGGGACGCGGGGGACTTTACCGCCTTCAGCGAGCTCACCGAACCGCAAAAGGCGTTCGCACCGGCGCCGGTGGACGGCGATACCGGGTTCGTCATCATTCATACCGCCGCCGTTGCGGGCCGCCCCCGGGGCGCGCTGCTCAGCCATGCCAATCTGCTCTGCGCCAGCCTTCAGTTTCAATACTACTTCGGGTTGGACCAGCGCGACGTACACCTCAACCTACTGCCGCTCTTTCACGTGGGCGGTCTCTTCACCGCTATCAGCGCCTTTCACGCCGGGGCCCTCAACGTCAACATGAGCAAGTTCGACGCCGCCCAGGCCGTGGACCTGATCACCGCCCATAAGGTCTCCTTCTTTTTCGACTTCACCCCCATCCTGGGCGCAATCCTCGATGCCCACAAGGAGAAGGGGGGCGATCTCAGCTCCCTGCGCAATGTGGTCGGCTTGGACACACCGGAGACCATCGAGGCCTACCAGGCCACAACGGGCGGGCGCTTTTTCGCCATGTTCGGTCAGACCGAGACCAGCTGTCTGGCCACCATGTCCCCCTACGATGAGTGCCCCGGCTCTGCCGGACGGGTCATCCCCATGGCCCAAGTGAGCCTGCTCGATGACGATGATCAGCCGGTGCCCGCCGGTGAAACGGGGGAGATCGCCGTCCGGGGCCCCATGGTGTTCAAGGGCTATTGGAACCTGGCCGAGGACACGGCCCAGACCTTTCGCAACGGCTGGCATCACACCGGGGACCTGGGACGATTCGACGAGAATGGTTTCCTCTTTTATGCGGGGCGCAAGCCCGAAAAAGAGCTCATCAAGCCCGGAGGGGAGAATGTCTATCCCGCCGAGGTGGAGGCCGCCATCCTGGAGCACCCCGCCGTCGGCGAAACCGTTGTCTTTGGGGTCCCCGATCCCAAGTGGAAGGAGGGGATCAAGGCGGTCTGCGTGCTCAACGCCGACCAGGATCTCGAGGCGATGGAGCTGATCCAGTTCGTGGGGGACCGCATCGCGCGTTACAAAAAACCCCAGTATGTGGAGTTTGTGGCGGAATTGCCCAAAAGCGCGGACGGCAGCATCGACCGCGCAGCGGTGAAAGCGCAGTACGGCGGCGCACAATGAGCACGGCAACACCGCCGGTGGCGCACCGCGATGCGCAATAACCAGAGAGTCAAGTCTCCCGCTACAGTGCCGATACCCCTATACGTCAGCGCGCCCGAAGTCGCGCCACAGGTTCGCCGTCACCGCCGCACCTATACTCAGGGGTATCCGCGATGTTCTTTAAACGCCGCAACCAGAACAAACGCCGCCATCCGCGCAAAGCCTATGGCGCGCCCATCACCATCACCTACGACAACGACAGCTACAGCTGTGTCCTGAACGACATCAGCAAAGGGGGGGCCTTCCTCGGCATCGAAGCGGGGCACCAGATTCGACCCGGCGCCTTCATCGACATCAACATCCCCTTCACCGATCGTGGCAAATTCGTGAAAAAGGTCGGCAAGGTGACCCGAGTGGACAAGCAGGGCATCGGCGTCCGCTTTATTGCCTGACCGCTGCTCGGTCAGCCGCTTTTCCCCACAGCCCATCCTTCAACACCCGCACCCAACGACCCGTAAACGCCCTCTCGCGATTCAACGCGGCCACCGCCGTCACTTCCGCCCAAAGCGGAGAAGGGCGACGAAGGGAAGGGCGGCAAGCGTACCGATGGCCGTAACCGGATCAAGGAAGCCACGTCCAGGGGTGTGATCTACTCATGGAACAACACGGACTTCGCCGGCCTGACGCTGGATGGCGGGCGCCCCATCCTGGGCTTGTACGAGAGCTCCCACATGAAGTACGAGCATGACCACACCGGCGACCCCTCCCTGGCCGAGATAACGGGCACCGCCATCACGCATCTCTCCAACAACGGCATCGGTTATTATCTGATGGTGGAAGCCGGCCGTGTGGACCACGCCAATCACGCCGGAAACGCCCACCGTACGGTGACCGACGTCGAGGCCTTCGCCCAGGCGGTCGCCAAGGCGGTGGAGATGACCTCCGCTGAGGATACCCTGACTATAGTCACCGCCGACCACGAACATGCCATCGCCTTTAACGGCTACTGCGGCCGCGGTTCCAGCATCACCGGGGTGTGCTACGACGTTGATCCGCAAGATGCCATGGACCCCGACTACGTCCAGCAGGCCCTGATCCCCAAGTCCTCCGAGACCCACTCCGGCGAGGACGTGGCCAACTATGCCCTGGCCTCCAAATACACCCGCAACAATGTGATGGCCGTTTTCCTCGGCACCGTATTGGCCCGGCTCTTCGGATTGACCGGCGATGTGCGCCAGGCCATGTCTCTCATGGCCACATTGTCCCAGGTGCTGGTGGCGGCCGGGGTGCTGGCCGGCTTGCTGGTGGTGGGCGCATTATTAGCCTTGCACCCGATTTACGCCCTGGCATCTGACCGTGCCCATGGAGATGCGTCCAAGGCTGAGACACATGAACCGCATCCCCAAAAAGGTGCGCACGAGCAAGATCACGAAGACGGTGTACACGCGGCGCATGACCGCCATTTGGCCGAAGGCGGCCACCTGCGCGCCCTGCACGCCTGGACGCAGGCCACCAAGGGCAAAACGGCCCTGGTGTTTGTGGAGATCGAGAACATTGGTGACAGCGAGCTGGTCCTGGAAGGGGCCACGGCACCCTTTGCAGCCGGGGCTGAGCTGGTGGCCTTTTCATTGGTGGATGGCGAGTAGACATACCCGCCCATCGATCATCTGCCCATTGCACCCCACTCGGCGCTGGAACTAAAACCCCTGGGCCTGGCCATCCGCCTGCACGGGCTTGCGCAGGAACTGGAAAAAGATCACGAGCTGGAGTTGCAAGTGGGATTCATACGCGGAAATCAGCAGTTTCACCTGGATGTGCATGTGCAGATCGAAGCGGCCGACGCCAAGCAGCATCGCCACGCCGGCCATCAGCATGGACGGGGTAACGTCTCCTTTCGGGCGCCCTCTGCTCGCATTCCACCCCAAAACCCGCCTGAAAGATCCGATCGCTGCCGGGCCTTTTGCTTATCGACCCGTACTGTCAGATGTTGTTTTTTCTGCTCTCTGCAATGCGTTTCGATAGGCGATGGGCGTTTGCCCCGTCCAGCGTTTGAAGGCATGGTTGAAGGCGCTCTGCTCGGAATAGCCGAGTAGGAAGGCCAGGTCGCACATGGAGACCTCGGGTCGGGCGAGGTAGGCCTGGGCCATGCGCCTGCGGATGGTTTCCACACAGTGGCGAAAGGTCGTCCCCTCCCCGGTGAGCCGCATCTGCAGACTGCGTCTGCTCAGGGCACAGGCTGCCGCCACGGCATCGATATCCAACCGGGCGCCTTTCAGCAGTCGCTCGTTGATCAGACCCATCACCCGTCGCTGCCAATGGGTATTCTGACCGATATCGCCCGCGATCCGGGCGGCATGGCGCTCCAGGACTGCGTATAAGGCCGCGTTGGCCAGATGGATCTCGAGGGAGAGGGCGTCTCGTTTGAGGACCAGTTCGTCCCGTTTGGCCCCAAACCGCAGGGGCGCTCCGAATACCTCTTGATAGGCGTCCAGGTCAGCCGGCGCCGGGTGGCTGAAGCGAATCTCCAGAGGCTGCAGGCGGTTTTGGCAGAGTTGCGTCAACATCGCCTGGTAGATGTAGAGCAGGGCTTCGGCGAGATCGGGCCCGCCCACATCTGCGGATGGGACTTCCCAGTACAAAAAGACCCGTTCCTCCGTCTGACGCATCTGCGGCTGGACAATATCGGCCATGATGCGATGGTAACGGATGAAATTTTCAAGCGCCGATCCGATGGTGGGGCAATTGAGCAGCAGCGTGAAGAGCACACTGCCGCCCGGGAAGTGGCGGGTCAGCATTTCACCAAGTCGCCATCCGGGATGGGGCCTGTTCTCGGCCGCCATGAGCCTCCGCCAGATCGATGCAATGCAGCGCGCCGGTACGCGGGCCTGCTCCCCTCCCAGGCATCCTGCGGGGAGATCCGCTTCACCGGCCAGTACGCTAAAATCGAGTCCCTGCTGTTCGGCATATAGCTTGAAAATGGGGATCAGCGTGCTGGATACCGTGGGATCCGGCCCTAGGCTTGTCATCGGCGGGTCCTCCCGGACATGGGACGCCTTCGTGAAGGCGTCGCTGCGCGAAAGATCAAATGATTTGCATCCACCATCAAGCCCTGTGACGCTTCTTCCGATACGCTCCCGCCAGATTTCAAATCGATTCATTTGGCTGACACGGGAACGATAGGAGGTCAACATGGGAACGAAAGCAAAACAGGTCGCGATACAATTCGCATACTGGTATGGCGCCGCCGCCGATGGCTTCTGGACGGTTGTGCTGCTTCACCCCTCATTTTACAAAGGCTTGTTGGGCAGGCCCGAACTTCAGGTGGATATGACCTTGCGGCTCCTCATGGGCATTGGCGCCAGCCTGATAGCGGGGTGGACCGTGCTGCTCATTTGGGCATCGCGGGCCCCCATCGAACGCCGGGCGGTGCTGCTGATCACTGTGCTCCCGGTTCTGGCGGGATTGACCAGCGTCGCCCTCGTCGGGTTCTTGAGCAGCAATATGACCAATGCCTGGCTGGTGGTCAAGTGCGTCTCGCTCATCCTCGCCATGCTCTGCGCCTTTCACCTGGCCCGCCAGGCGGCTGAGAAGGCTGAAGATGACGTCGACAACTGATATCACCATCCGCAATTTCCACATTGATCATTTCGGGCATGTGAACCACGCGCGCTATGTCGAGCTTCTGGAGGAGGCGCGCTGGCGCTACTTAGAGGAGAATGGTCTGCTGAGACCGCTCCATCGACGGGGGGCTTTGCATGTGGTTGTCGGCCTTGACATCTCCTACCGGCATGCCGCCGTCATCGGAGATGTGCTCCGGTTCACGACCAGCGTCTCCCGGTGTTTGACACATCGCTTCACGGTTGAACAGAGCGCTGTGGTGACCGCTTCCGGCATTCTGGCCCTGCGGGCGACCGTCACCAACGTCTTTGTGGACCGCAGCGGGCGTCCACGGCCGGTGGACGCAGCGCTGCTCGATGCCTGGCCCGACCTCAAGTCCGCTGCCGCGCGGAGGTAGGGGGCGCCTGCGGCCAGACGGCGTTGACATCCGAGCGGGAATAGGGCGATGCTGAGGCTGTCAACCAGCCCACCGCAACCGCCCGTAGCAATGGACAAGGGGAGAGGATGAGCTTTCAAAGAAGATCGCCGATCCGGTTCGTTTGCGGTCTGCTGATCCTTTTGCTTGCGGTCAGTCCGGCGTTCTCGGCCGATTCAGACGCGCCGATATTCCCTGCTAAGGAGTGGTCTCACTGCAGGGATCTGGGCCGAATGGGATGGTCGCCGGCCAAACTGGCCGCTGCCCGCCAGGTGGCCTCCGCCATCGGTTCGGCCGCAGTGATGGTGGTCGATCGGGGCGTCGTCATCGCCGCCTGGGGCGATGTGGACCGTAAATATCGTTGCCACAGCATGCGCAAGAGCCTGATCAGTGCGCTCTTCGGCATCGCCGTGGATCGGGGTCAGATCGACCTGGCGGCCACCCTGGCAGAACTTTCCATCGACGACAATCCGCCCGCCCTGACAACGGAAGAGAAGCGCGCCACCGTTGGCGATCTGATCACCGCCCGATCGGGCATCTACCATGTGGCCCTGTCGGAATCGCGGGAAATGCGGAACAAGCGTCCGGCCCGCCACAGCCATCCGCCAGGCACTTTCTGGTACTACAACAATTGGGACTTCAACGCCCTGGGCACCATCTACGAGAAATGCACCGGGATGGGGATCTTCGAGGCCTTCCATCGGGAGATCGCGCTTCCCCTCGACATGCAGGCCTACGCCGTTTCCGACGGGCGCTACCGCACCGGTCCCGCAAGCGTCCATCCCACCTACCAGTTCCGCATGAGCACCCGCGATCTGGCGCGCTTCGGCCTCCTCTATCTGCGGCGGGGGCGCTGGGGAGAGCGGGTGGTGATTTCTCCGGAGTGGATCGCCGTCAGCACCCGACCCCACTCCGTGGCCGGCGCCGGTCGGGGCTATGGCTACATGTGGTGGACCGTGGCCGCCGGCGGCGCGTTGCCCAATGTCCGCATCCCCGAGGTCGCCTATTACGCCGCTGGTTATCGCGGCCACCGGATGATCCTCTTTCCCGGTCGTGATCTGCTGGCGGTCCACCGAGTGAACACCGATCTACCGGAGGGCAGCGATTGGGTCGACGGGATGGCCCCGTCCATCGACAACCGCCGCATCGGCCGCCTGCTATGGATGATCTTGGATGCCGCCGGGATGACGGACATCGGCCCGGACCCCTCCTGGGCGGCGACGCCCGGGACACCTCTGGACGGCGCGACGATCCGCGACCTTCTCCTGACAAACCGCATCGCCATGGGGAACGGCCTGCGGTTCGCCGCGTATGCGGACGGACGCTGCGCAATCTTTCGGGAGGGGCGGGTAGTGGAACAGGGGCGCTGGTGGTTGGCGGGCGATCTGTTCTGCAGCCGCTGGGCGGGGGATGGCGGCCAGCACCAACGACGCTATCGGATGGCCCGGGCCGGCGACACCCTCTATCGCTACGAGACGGACGGCACACTGGCCGGGGAAGGGCGCCTGATCAAGTAGTGCTCGCGCGGTGAGAACGGGCATGGGCGGCCGCTGAGTACGCCCGCCGCATGCCCTTCAAGGTCTTTTCGGCACTACGCTTTCTGTTGAAACACCTTGGCGGCGTGGTCGATGTCTTCAGGGCAGAAGACAAAGAGACACTTGGCGTCCGGACCGGAGACCGATCCATAAACGTAATTGATATTGATCCCCTCCTCACCGAGCTGGGCCGATATGCGGGCCAGCTCGCCGGGTTTGTTGTCCAGCTCCACCGCGATCACCGGCAGGATGTCGAAGAGATACTCGTTGCGCGACAGCAGGTCGATGGCCTGGTTGGTCTTGCCGTCCTCCGCCAGCAGGCGAATCAGCGCGAAATCCACCGAATCTTTGCGCATGGAGTTGTAGCTGGCCGCGGAGGCGATGCGCTTGAGACTCTTGCCGCGGTTCTTGAACAGCTCGCGCACGTAGCTGGAGGCATCCTGGATAGTGAGGGCGTCGATGTTGATGTTGGCCTCGGCGAAGAGCGTGGCCAGCTTGCCGAGCTCACCCGGCTGGTTGACGAGGAAGAGCGAGATTTCGGTGCGTACCATGGGACCTCCTTTTGTGGAACGTACACGGGTTAGGGTTTGCGTTTGTCCTTGAGGATGTTGTTGGAGATGACGATGCGCTGGATCTCCGAAGTGCCCTCGTAAATGGTGAAGACGCGCGCGTCGCGGTAGAAGCGCTCCACGGGGTAGTCTTTGGTGAAGCCGTAACCGCCGTGCATCTGGAGGGCCTTGCCCGTGATGCGGTTGACCATTTCCGAAGCGAAGAGTTTGGC
>JAAUYD010111395.1_pt1 | contig 22319 bp, 15 predicted proteins | sample 7278101 | NCBI WGS metagenome assembly JAAUYD01 (sample SAMN14350128, study PRJNA611818) | marine sediment metagenome | isolation source: surface marine sediment (0.6m) | place: French Polynesia: Moorea | collected 2018-08
ATGACCCGGCGAGCGATGTACATGTTCGGCAACCTGTTGCCCAAATCCCCGGAAGGGTCGGTCGGATCCGGTCTTGGTACGACGACGGCCAACGGCACCCTGACAATCATCGAACCGACGATCGAGATCACGGAGAAACTGACCGAACTGACCGTCGACGGTATCGACATGGTCTTCATGAATACGCCGGGTGCCGAGGCTCCGGCCGAGCTGATGTTCTACATGCCGGACAAGAAGGCGTTTTGCCAGGCGGAGATCATCAACCAGACGTTGCACAATCTTCTGACATTGCGCGGTGCCGAAGTACGCAGCGGGCTCTTGTGGTCCAAGTACATTCACGAGGCCATCGAACTATTTGGCGACGAGGTCGAGATTTCTTTCGGCAGTCACCACTGGCCAACCTGGGGCAACGAGGAAATCATCGACTTCTGGAAGGTCCAGCGTGACACCTACCGCTACATTCACGATGAAGTCTTACGGCTCGCCAACCACGGATACACACTGCACGAAGTGGGCGATGCCGTGAAACTGCCCGATAGCCTGGCCCGTGAGTTCGAGAATCGCGACTACTACGGCACGGTCAACCACAACGCGAAGGCCCAGTACCAGCTGTACTTTGGATATTTCACCGGGAATCCGGCCATGCTGTATGAACTCCCTCCTGAACAGGCCGGCGCGAAGTTCGTCGAGTACATGGGCGGCGCCGACAACGTCATCGCCAAGGCACAGGCAGACTTCGACGACGGTGAATACCGCTGGGCGGCAACGGCGCTCAACCATGTCGTGTTCGCCGAACCGGAGAACATGTCGGCGAGAAGACTGCTTGCCAACGTCTACACACAGCTCGGCTACCAGGCCGAAAGTGGGCCGTGGCGAAACTTCTATCTGACCGGCGCGAAGGAGCTCCGCGAGGGTGTCACGGCGTTGCCGGTGCCCAGCACGATGTCTGCCGATATCGTCAGAAACCTCGACCTCGAGGCCTATCTCGACTTTCTCGCTGTCAGCCTGAATCATCCGGAGGCTGCGGGGCGCGTCATCACGTTGAACTACATGCTGCCGGATCGTGGCGAAAAGTTCGTTCTCTACATCGAAAACGGCGTGCTCAATTACACGCTGGGCAAGCAGGCCGATGGTGCGGACGCCACCGTTACGGTCGACCGCCAGGTGCTCGACAACATCAACCTCGGCGCTACGACGATCGTCGATGCAATACAAGCGGGTGATGTGACGATCGAAGGCGACAGCGACAAGTTCATGGAATTCCTTGGACTGCTGGATCGATTCGATCTCTGGTTCAACATCGTTACGCCGTAACTGTCGAGCCCGTTCTCCCGACGCTCACCGCCTGGACGCAGGCGAGAGACTTCAGCTAATCGTCCCGGAGACGTTCTGCCCTCTGATAATCATAGAGCGAGGGGACGGCCTCGAGATCAACATTTAACAATTCAACGTAGGGTGTCGGTCGATAGTCTAGTTTGAAGGTCCGATTTCCGTGTAGGCCGACAATACGTGCCAGTGGTCCCTCGTCGAGCCCTTGAACGGTCACTATTTCATTCGCATGTGCCCCACCGGTAATCAGGACACGCAGGTTCCATGTCGTGTTGAAAGCGCCGTGTCCGGGCTGCCAGTATCCGGCGCCACTGCCATCGAAAACGGGTGTCGCCGGTCCGCTCTCCGTCTGAATGGCCTGCATATGCAGGGTGACGTTGTCGAACAGATTCTGATGGTTCGCCCCCGCATGCTGGTCGAGCGTTGGCGTAGTGAACACCTCGGCATTCTTGTAAACGCATTTGGTTGACTGGGTGTTAAAGGTCAGTGAATGCAGCACCGGATTCATAACAGTCACGTTCTCTGCCAGAACATTGTGGACATTGCCCATGTGCACTGCATAATGCGCCCGCCGCGTGCCGTCGGAGATGATGTCCTGGTAGGTCAAATTGGCGCTGCTGTAGCTCAGGATGCCACTGTCCGCATTGGTGACGCGGATGTTCCTCGCCCAGGAGTCAAACGCAGTCGTGAAGTAGATGCCGTTGTAGCCTTGCTCCAGGTGATGCCCGAAGTAAGGCGAGTCGGGAAACTCGAGGTGCAGGTCTTCGATGCCCACCTGCTGCAGTCCCTCCCATGGGGCTATCTGCGCGGGAATCGATTCATTCGCGTTGTGCAGAAGCGGGTCTGCCAGGGTGACTTCCACGCCATCGACCGATACAACGCGGGAGGTCTGGCGTACAAGCGGTCGTCCAGGGAACGACCAGTGGTGTGAGCCCGCACTCTTGTACTCGGAGGCATATAGTGACTTGATGATGCCCGCTTCGGGCCCTGCATCGTTAATCCACTGCAACTGAATGATGTCGCCAGACTCAATGTCAGCGGGTTTCGATAAGACGACGACCCGTTCGCCTCTGTTGCCTCTATCAATGTCGGCCAGCTTCTCTATCTCGGGATCGTATTCGACCAGGTAAGGCGCGGTTCGCACGCCCGGCTTCTGTATCCAGATAAAGCCGCCGCTCCACGAGTACTCAGAGAAGTAATCGTCGAGGTTCTTGTCCGGTTCGATCTGACGTTTCTCGAGCTTGACCAGGTATTGCCTGAGCTCGTCCAGGGAACCGCTCTTGTCGACCTGTTTCAGCGGCCGCGGGAAATGGAGTAGCGTGCCGCCTTTCCCCGAGCCTGCGCCTTGCAAGACGAAATCGGAACGCTCAATTCTCAGTACGTCGGAGATTCTGTAGCGGCCGGCCGAGAAGCGAACGATAACGGGACCATCCAGTTTGTTTGCGTGATCGATCGCGGCGAGAACGGCTTTCGTGTCATCGATCTGGTCATCGGCCTTGGCGCCGAATTGGTCAACTTCGACAACGGTCCCCGACGCCTCAGGGATCGCGTGTAAACCGTTCCGGTAACCCGCATAGGAGAAGTCAGGCAGGAAATTGGCCTCACTTATTGTCTCTGTAGACAATAAGGCTGGGACCGCGTCGTTTGTTGTTTCCGCGTGCAGCTCAAGTGCCCCTAAAGACAGGCTGGCTATGCCGAGTACTGTAAAAAAAGTTATTTTTTTCATGTAGTTAGTATCCAAGTCGGATAGTCGACAACCAGATTGTGTTGAGTTCGAACAATAACCTGACAAAGCTACGGCGGCAATGCTTCCTTTATATGCCCTGTGAACGGGTGAAAAGGCCCACTATTGACACCGGTGACAATTTAAGTATGCTTACTGTCGACGAAGTTCCAACCGTCATCGGGGAAACAACTTGCCAGGGGGGCAAACCAGTGAACTATCTACGTAGATTTTCTGCGCTCGCGCTATCCGTGACGACGCTAGTGTTTTCATCGGGAGCGATCGCGCAGGACGACGAGCCTATCGAAGAGGTCGTCGTCAAGGGCATTCGCGGATCTCTGTCCACCGCTGTAGACCAGAAGCGTAACGCGGACATTCTGAAAGAAGTCATTATTGCCGAGGACATTGGCAAGCTTCCGGATCAGAACCTGGCCGAGGTACTGGAGAACGTGACCGGCATCCAGATCACCCGCACCGCCGGTGTCGGCACCGGCGTCCAGATCCGGGGAACGAATGCTAACCGCACCGAGATCAATGGTGTTTCAACGGTCGGCTCGGGCTCTGGGCGCAGTGGCATCGACTTCGAAGACGTCAACGCATCGATTATCTCGGCAGTAGAGGTCATCAAGTCGCCTGAAGCGAAGACGATCGAAGGCTCGGTCGGCGGAACCATCAATCTCAGAACGATTCGCCCGTTGGATCTGAATGAAACCCTCGGCGCTGTCCGACTGCAATGGGAAGACAGCAGCCTGAGTAGCGAAAGTGCACAACCTCGTTTCTCTGGCGCTTACGGTGACAAATGGTCGACCGATTCGGGCGAGTTTGGCTTCGTGATCAGCGGTAGTTACACCGAGCAGGAATCAGTGTCATTCCGTCCTCGCACCGACCGTGACAATCGCGCGGCGCCGCCGGGGGCAGACCCTGCCGAATTCCTGGGTATCCAGTTCCTGGTCCAGGAACAGGAGAACTTCGATTACGAAACCATGAACCTGGCCACGACGCTCGAATGGGCGCCAAACGACGAGTTGAAATTCAATCTTGATGTCATCGTTAATGAGCAGGAGCGCAGTCAGGACAGCTACAGACTGCAGGCATCGGGTGTCAGCGCGTTCCGAAACGTCAGCATTCCGACCGCGTTCGAGACCATCGACTTTGGTGTAGGGCCCGGAGTATTCCCGGCTGCACTGCGCGGCACGATCGAACCCGACCTGGATTTCGATGACGACGATCCGAACCTGCGCTTCTCAACAGACACCGGTTCACGTGTTACCGACAGCCAGATTCTCGCCCTTGGCGGAGAATGGAGCGGTGAACGCTTGTCCGTCAGGGCCGAGATCGCGTCGACAACATCCGAGACGTCGAACCCGAACCTCAGCACAACGGTCAATTTCATCAATCCGAATTGCCCGCTGGACGGAACCAGCAACGATAACTGCACGCCGTTTGTCTATGACCTTAGTGGCGGAACGCTTGCCTGGGGTATCAACTTCGATTCACCGTTCGCGCCTTCTCCAGCAGATCTGACCAATCCGAACAACGTTGTTCTGGATCAGGTTATCGTCGGTCGCAACACCACGGACAACGATGAAACGGCGTTCCGCGTTGACTTCACGTACGATCTCGAGTGGAAGGCGGTTCAAACGGTTGACTTCGGCATCCGTTTCAATGAGTCATCGAGTGAATTCAACTCTATCGGCGATCGCATCGGCGGCTTCAGCCAGATGGAAGATAGCCCCAACGGCGCCTTGTTCTCGGAGCTGCTCGTGCCGGGGCCGGACAACTATGGCGACGGTGACGGCAGGGACCTGTTCATCAGGAACTTCCTGCTCGTCGACCCGGACCGCTCATTTTCAGATCCTGACGGCGTTCTCGACATTATCGAAGCAGCCCTCGCCGCGCACAGGGTCAACAACCCCACAGCAGATGGCGACCTGGTTGCAACGCTGTCATCAAGCGAAGACCAGTACTTCGACGTCAGTGAAGAGACGCTCGCACTGTATGCCCAGGCTAACTTTGAGGCAGGCATCTTCCGCGGCAATGTCGGCTTCCGCTATATCGATTCTGACATCGATTCAGTGGCCTTCGGATTTGCAGACACGAACGGCAATCGCTCACTTGAATCGACGAAGGGCAGCTACGATTTCTGGCTGCCGCGCATTAATGTCGTCGCCGAGGTAAGCGACGATGTGCAGCTTCGACTGGGGTATGGGTCAGATATCCGCCGGCCTGATTTCAGTGATATCAACACCGCGTTTGAATTCGACAACCAGGAAAACACCGCGGTCGAACTGGGTAATCCCGCCCTTGAGCCTGAAGAGGTCGACTCGTTCGACATTTCTATTGAGTGGTACTTCGCCGAAGCTGCTGTCGTGAGCCTGGGCTACTTCCGCAAGGAGCGCACGAATATCTTCGGTAGAGAATTTGATGGCGCGGCTCTGCTGCCGAGCGATACGACGCCTGGCGGTCTCGAGCGCGAGACGGACCCGAGTTGCCCGGGCGGCGGTATCTTCAACCCCACCGTTGTGCCGAACATCCTTGGCGACCCCGACACTTTGGGTCTGTGTGTCGACCAGTCATTCCCGGTCAACGATCCCGAGACGACGACGCAGAAGGGCTTTGAATTGGCCTTTCAGTACGACCTCGCGAGACATGAAGACACGCTGGGTTGGGCGTCAGGATTTGGTGTACTGGCCAACTACACGAAACAGGACTTCAGTGGCGGTTCAGCCGAAGACTGCACGTCAGGCCGAGGCGAGCAGGTGCTCGGTCCGGATATCTGCAAGCTCGAAGGCCTGCTCGACTTTTCAGAGGATGCGTACAACCTGACGCTCTACTATGAGAAATATGGCCTGTCAGCCAGGGCGCGCTACACGTGGCGTGAGGGTTTCCGCACCGAGGACTTCGGCGGCGGCGCCAACACCAGCGGTAGCAGCACGTTCAGTTTCCCGGTTCACACGTTGGACAGGGGCCAGCTGAACGCCAGCATCAACTATGCAATCAATGACAACATTGATATTGGCATTGAAGCTGTAAATCTGACCGAAGAGCGTATCGATCAGCACTGTGTTAGTGAGACCGGCCCCCTTTGTTTCGTTGGTCTCCCGGACCGGAGGATCGTTTTCGGCGGTATTTATCGCTTCTAAGTGGAGCGTCGTCGAAAATGAAAATCTGATCCGACATGAAGCCCCGGCACCCGCCGCCGGGGCTTTTTTTGACCACTAGATTGCTGATCAGTACAACAATAAGATTGTCCATGGCTCTCCACCCTTCGGCTGCTGATGCCGGAAGGGATGAGCGCCTCGATACGGATCGCGAAAATGCCAGCACCAGAAAATCCAGCCAGCATCCATTTGACGCCCGAGCTCGATGCGATATCCGAGCGCCTTGTGTCGGCAAGACTGGATGCCGAGGCGTTGCCGACTTTTCCTGGCAGTTTGCCGAGAGAACTGGAAAGCGCCTATGCCATTCAGCGAGCATCCATCTCGCGCTGGCCGGATGAGGTTGCAGGCTGGAAAGTGGGTATGGTTGCACCTGAATACAGGCATAACCTCGCTGCAGAACGGCTCGCCGGTCCCGTCTTTGCGCAGACGGTTTTTCGTATTGAGCCTGGCGAAAGAATAACTATGCCAATCTATAGCGGTGGCTTTGCGGCGGTCGAAGCAGAGTTTATTTTCGTCCTGGCAGATACGATAGAGCCCGTCGCGAGAGACTATTCTGACGACGATCTCATGCAACTGATTGCTGAGCTCCGAGTGGGAGCTGAAATCGCTAGCAGTCCGATGGCTGAAGTCAACAACCTGGGACCGTGCAGCATCGTTTCGGATTTCGGGAATAATGCCGGGCTGATTGTCGGGCCGAGTGTTCAGGATTGGAGTACCCTCTCACCCGACGACCTACCAGCCGAAGTTACCGTTGACGGCGAACGTGTCGGATCAGCGACCGCGAGAGCGATCAAGGGTGGGCTGTTGCAGGCGCTGAGATTCTTGATTGAGGTGAGTGCTATCAGAGGAATAAGTCTTGCGAAGGGAACCTATATATCCTGCGGAGCCGTCACAGGTATTCACGATGTGACGGCTGACTCAAAGGCGACGGTCGATTTCGGCCCGTATGGTGCTTTCGACGTAGATTTTGCGCCCATCTTGCCGCGACAAGCACGCGCTGTATCGGCGAAGGCGTAATTCGGCGAGGTTGATGGGACGCAAAAGCCGCAAGTCGGACGTAGATTACAAAGCAGCTGCCCGACAATGGGCGGAGGAAAACGAGGACGCGCGCAATCCCACGATGAAGGATGTCGCGCGGCTAGCCAGAGTTTCCAAAAAGACCGTCTCTAGGGTCATCAACGATTCGCCCCTTGTCAACGAGGCTACGCGAAAAGGGATTCAGGGGCTAATCCGGGACATTGGCTACAGACCGGATCCGCAGGCTCGCGGTCTCGCCTCACGGCAATCATTTCTCGTCGGCATGATTTCTGACAACCCAACCCCGCAGTACGTCGTCAATATCCAGCTAGGCATCCTCGACGTTCTGCGCAATACGCCTTATGAACTGGTCGTCCATCCCTGTGATCGCAAGAGTGACACCTTCCTCGAAGATGCCCGAAAGTTCATCGAAGTGCAGAAGCTCTACGGCGTCATCCTGACTCCTTCCGTGTCTGAGGATGAGCGACTGGCGGAAATCCTGAGAGAACTGGGTTGCGCATACATACGCATCGCCTCAATTGCACTCGACATGGAGAGCCGCATGATCGTTACGAATGATCGCGTGGGCTCCCAACAGGCGGCACGTCACCTGGCTAAACTTGGCCACACCCGGATTGCACTAATCGCTGGCAGAAGGAGCTTTCGTTCCGCCACGGAGCGCCGCGCCGGATTCGAAGAGGGGCTGGCGGAATTTGGCATCACGATTCCGCCCGAGTACATCTTTCAGGGTGATTACACGTTTGAGTCCGGACTTGCGCTGGGTTCTCAGATACTCGACCTCGATCCGCCACCGACGGCCGTATTCGCGTCGAACGACGAGATGGCTGCGGGCGTCTTGCAAGCACTGCACGTCGCGGGTCAGACACCGCCGGACTCGCTTTCCGTCGTCGGCTTCGACGACTTCGAGACGGCAACCAGGGTCTGGCCGAGGCTAACGACGGCGAGAACGCCTGCACGCAGGATCGGCAAGCTAGCCGCTGAGCGACTCTTTGAGTTCTACGATGACGATAAAGAGCAAGGCGAGAACGAGACAACACCACGACTGATTGAGCGCGATTCGACCCGGCGGCCGCGACGTTCGCCATGAACGCGACAGCACGAAAAGACAACCTAAAACTTTCTGGCGTCCTTCGCCGTTCGGCCAGCTTTCACCATTGAGAGGCAGATTGATGTTTTCAAAGACTTATCAGGCCACGCACCCTGACATGATGGAGGGCGTTAGCAACGACGCCCTGCGCGATAGATATCTTGTTACCGGCATGTTCGTGGCCAACGAGATTAACCTGAATTATTCGCACAACGAACGCATGGTTGTCGGTGGTGCCGCGCCGGTCTCTGAAGCGGTTGCTCTTCCTAATCAAACTGAGCCAGTCGCTGGCGCGCCGTTTCTCGAAAGACGTGAGATAGGCGCCGTCAACGTCGGCGGCGGCAGCGGCACGATCACCGTAGACGGCGAGACTTTCGAAATGAAGCCGAGAGACGGCCTTTATATTCCGATGGGCTCCAAAGAGGTGTCATTCGCGAGCGACAGCCCGGACGACCCTGCGCGCTACTATCTTGCTTCGACGCCTGCACACGCGCGTTTCGAGCTGGTCAAGATTTCTATCGAGGATGCCGTTCCAGTCGAACTGGGATCGCTGGAGACCTCGAACGACCGCACGATCTACAAGTACATCGTTCCCGAGACCTGCCGCTCGGCTCAGCTGCTCCTGGGACTGACGATTCTGAATCCGGGTAGTGTCTGGAACACGATGCCGCCACACCTGCACGACCGACGATCGGAGATCTATTTCTACTTCGAACTGGGCGAAGACGAGAAGGTGTTTCATTTCATGGGCGAGCCGGATTCGATGCGGCACATTGTCGTCAGCGATTCCGAGGCGGTCATTTCACCACCGTGGTCCATCCATATGGGCAGCGGAAATTCCAACTACTCCTTCATCTGGGCGATGGGGGGCGAGAACCTGGACTATACCGACATGAACGTACTTGATATCTGCCAGCTGAAGTAAATTACGATGACCAATAGCCATTTTAGCCTTGATGGAAGGAATGCACTCGTTACCGGCGCGAATACCGGTCTGGGTCAGGCGATTGCGATCGCGCTCGCCAGCGCTGGTGCCGGCGTGGCTCTGGTCGGGCGCTCCGCGCCTGATGAGACGAGGGCACTGATCGAGGATGCTGGCGGCAGCACTGCTGTTGTCATGGCGGACCTCAGTAGTGCGGATGTTGCACGCGGGGTTGTGCAACAGGCCGAGGAGTCCCTGGGACCGGTGGATATCCTCGTTAACAATGCCGGCATCATCCGTCGGCAGGAGGCGTTGGACTTCAGTGAAGCGGACTGGGACGACGTTATGGCGACTAATCTCAAAGTGCCATTCTTCCTTGCACAGGCGGCAGCTAAATCCATGGTGGATGGCAAACGCTCCGGCAAGATAATTAACGTCGCCTCGTTGTTGTCGCTTCAGGGTGGTATCCGTGTAGCTTCTTACACGGCGAGTAAGAGCGGGCTCGCAGGCCTGACTCGGCTGCTGGCAAACGAATGGGCCGCGAAGGGTATCAACGTCAACGCCATTGTCCCGGGCTACTTTGCAACCAACAACACCGAAGCACTCAGGGCAGATGCAGAACGCAACCGCCAGATTCTTGAACGAATCCCGGCGGGTCGCTGGGGCGATCCGGCGGATCTGGGAGGCGCGGCGGTGTTTCTCGCGTCGGCTGCGTCCGACTACGTACACGGCACCTTGCTGCCCATTGACGGAGGGTGGATGGCTCGATGATTAGTCGAAGGCATTTCCTGCTTGCGCCGCTATTGCTCACCGCGTGTGGTGATCGTCAGGGTTCGAGGCCGTTGTTCGCCGCCGATTCCCAGCCTGACGACTACCCGACAACGCAGGGTCTGCACGCGATCGACCGCTTCCTCGATGAGCGGACCGGCGGTGAGATGCGGGTTCGCGTGTACCCGGGCGGTCAGATGGGCGCGGAAAAAGATACGTTAGAGATCGCCGTATTCGGTGGGCTGGACCTTACCCGGGTCAACCTCGCGCCGATCAACTCTATCGTGCCCGAGACGATTGTCCTGGCGTTGCCATTCCTGTTCCGGTCGATCGCACATTCGCGCGCGGTCTTCGACGGAGCGGTAGGACGGAAAATCCTGGACACGATGCAACCGCACGGGCTCCGGGGCATGTGTTTTTATGATTCCGGAGCGCGGTCCTTCTACAACACGAAGAAACCGATCTATACGCCGGATGATATCGCCGGTATGAAGATCCGGGTCCCGAATTCCGACATCTATGTTGCGATGATGCAGGCGCTCGGTGCTAACGCGACCCCGATTCCCTTCGGTGAGGTGTACCAGTCCCTCGTGCAGGGCGTGGTCGACGGTGCCGAAAACAATCTGCCGTCCTACGAAAGTACGCGCCACTTCGAAGCAGCCGGACACCTCAGTTTCACGCGTCACGTTATGGCTCCGGAGGTCCTGGTTGCATCCGGGCGCAGCTGGGATCGAATGTCGCCGGAAGAGCAGGACTACCTGCAGGCAGCGGCGTCCGATTCGGTCTCGGTCATGCGCAAACTCTGGGACGCGCGGGTTGATGTGTCCCGACAGCGAGTCCTTGATCGAGGCGCCCGGTTTGTCGAAGACGTTGATCAGGCAGCCTTCGCCGAAAAGATGTTGCCCGTCTGGGAGCGCTTCGTCACCACACCGTCAATGCAGTCGTTTGTTGACGAAATCGTCGAAATGGGAGCCACTATGGGAGGCGATAGTGAGTAACGTACTGACAACGGCTAGCGGCAAAGTGAGCCTGTTCGCAAAATGGTTTGCCGGAATCGGCTTGCTGATCATGACGGCCATCATCGCGGTGCAGGTGTTCGCACGCTACGTCCTGAATGACAGTCCCGCCTGGGGAGAACAGGCTGCTCTGCTGTTGATGATCTGGTACGTGTTCATTGCTGCGGCCGCCGGCGTGCGAGAAGGTTTCCATATCCGGATCAGCGTGTTCGCTGACGGCCTGAGGCCAGGCCTTCGCCACCCGATCTTGTTGATAGCGCACCTGGTGGTCGTGGCATTCGGTATTGCCATGGCGATCTACGGCGTCGAGTTGACGCGCGAAACATGGCAACACGTCATTCCTACTCTCGGCATTTCTCGCGGCTATGCCTACATACCGATCGCGTTGTCCGGAGTTCTGATCACTGGCTTTGCCATAGAACAGTTTGTCGCTGAGCTTCGTTCAAAAGAGGTTACGAAACTATGGAATTAACGGTTCTGATCGGCCTCTTGTTGCTGCTTCTGGTAATCGGTGTGCCCGTCGCATTCGCCTTGGGCGTCGCGTCACTCGCAACCTTCTGGATGCTCGATATTCCGCTGGTCGTTGGCTTCCAGCGCATGGCCGCGAGCATGAACATATTCGCCTTGATGGCTATTCCGTTTTTCGTGTTTGCGGGAGACCTGATGCATCGAGCCGGGATCGCAGAGCGACTGATTCGTGTTGCTGATGCGGCGCTGGGCCGCACCCGAGGCGGGTTGGGACAGGTGGACGTCGGTGCGTCGATGATGTTCGGCGCCGTGTCGGGTTCCGCGATTGCCAGTGTCTCTGCCATCGGCTCGACGCTGGGTCCAATGATGAAGGAGAAGGGCTACGACTCTGATTACGTCGTCAATGTGTCGGCTACGTCGGCAATAACCGGCCTGCTCATCCCGCCGTCGCATAACATGATCATCTACGCGGCCGCGGCTGGCGTAAGTATTTCACTGGCCGATCTGTTTCTCGCCGGTATCATTCCTGGTCTGCTCACCGGCCTGTTGCTCATGGTCGCTGCCTACGCGGTTGCCGTGAAGCGAGATTACCCGCGCGGCGCATTCCCGGGCTGGCGTGCGTTCATAATGGCGTTCGCCGCGGCAATACCCGGTCTGATGGCCGCAGCAATCATTGTCATCGGGGTCCTCTCCGGTGTGTTCACGCCGACGGAGTCTGCGGGCATCGCGGTCGTGTACACCATACTCGTTGCACTATTCGTCTACCGATCGTTGACTTGGGAACGATTCATCGCCGCGACGACCGCGTCGGTCAGAACAACGGCCATGGTTATGATTGTCATAGGTGCCGCCGGGGCCTTCGGTTGGCTGCTGGCACTGCTGCAGGCGCCGACACAGCTCGCGGACCTGCTGCGCGGCATCACCGAGAACCCATTGTTGTTGCTGTTGCTGATCAACATCGTCCTGCTGCTGCTTGGTACGTTCATGGACATGGCGCCCCTGATCATCATCACGACGCCGATATTTTTGCCAATGGCAACCGATCTTGGAATGGACCCCGTCCAATTCGGCACGATGCTTCTGCTGAATCTTGGTATCGGACTGGTCACGCCGCCTGTCGGCGCGGTGCTCTTTGTGGGTTGTGCCATCGGCAAGATACCCATTGAGCAAACGGTACGCACAATCTGGCCATTCTATGGCGCCCTGGTGCTGGCCCTTGCCGCGGTCATCTACATCCCAGCACTGTCGATGTGGCTGCCTGGGCTATTGAACTAAATCCGACCAGCATTCACAGGATCAAGAATGGCGCGGTAAGCCTTTTCCCGCGCGCCTAGTCGAAGACGACGTTATCGACCTCATATCCGTCGTTATTGGCTCGGATCGGCGCTGTGCCCGTCATGACGACATCCCGAATGTTGGTGATCGGCTCACCGTTGGTCAGGAATAACTCCAGCGCTGCGCTGTCGTTCCATTTCGAATCGGATATGTCCAGTCGCTGGACACCGTGGAATTTCAGTGAGGCACCGGACTTGTTTCGCTTGCCCAGACCCACGTTGTTGAACTCGTTGCCCGAGATATTGACGATCGGCCCGAATGTGCTCTCATCGGTGCCGCCGCGGTAAATGTTGGCAACGGGACCCAGGATATCTGTGAACGAGCTGTTCTCGATGCGAACGTTCTCCCCGTTGTAGATACCAAGATCTTCGGTTTCCTCATCCATAGCGAGTACGGTGCCCGTCACGTTGATCATTTCGGTATTGAGTATTTCAACAGAGTCCGCAAACGTGCTCTTGAAGACTTTGAGGAAATCAAAGCTGTGGTTGACGTCGAGGTCGCTTACTTTGCTGTTCTTTACCGCAAGGCGGTAGTTCTGGTTCATTGAGTAGCGACTGGTACTGACCACGTTGTTGCCCGCCTGGTCCGGCGACTCATCTCCGTTGATCCAGAGATTGTCCAGCTCCAGCGCACCACCATTTTCAATAAAGAAGAAGGTCGACTTCTCGGAACGTACGATCGGCTTGTCACCACCCTCAGCGACAATGGACACCGGGTGTCGTGCATACGCGTACTTCGTCAGAAGGTATTCGCCGCCGTTCTCTAAAACGAGCGTATCGCCGGGCTTGCTCAATTCGAGCGCGGCCAGCAGAGTGTTCGTGCCCGGCGCAACCGTTGTGGTTTCGCCACTGCGAAACGCAACGCTCAGGTCACGTTTCGGATAGAAGTCTGCTCCGGTGTCGTCCTTCTCGACTGGCAGCTTGAGCTCGTCGATCCCGGCTTTCGCAAGCAATGATGCTTCAGGGACTAACAATCCGTGCTGATTCTCAGCCACCGAGTAGGGCAGCTTTTCGAATCCCTGGTCGACGGGCACATTGGCCTCTTCGTTTAGCACATTGCCCTGGAAGCTGATCCCGGAGATGTCATCGTAAATGGTGAACGGGTTCGGGTTGGTCCTGGTCATGAAGGTGTTGTTGTGCATGGTGGTGCCGGTCGGCGGTGCAGAACGTTCGGCGTCTGATCCCGCGCACAGCTGGATGTGATCGCTGTCGATGACGACGTTGTTATCCAGCACGGAGTCGATGACCGGGTCGTAGCGGTTGATTGGGCCGTCCGGTACGCCATTCATAATGACGAGCGCGCCGCGGAAGCGATGGCCGGTCAGGCCATACAGGTAGTTGTTCCTGACGGTCTGGTTTTCATTAATGACTCGAATACCGCCGGTGTTCGGTTTTCTGTTGCCTATGAAGTAGTTATTTTCAACCAGGGTGTAGTGGCCATGACGCATCGTTAGCGTGCCCTGGCTTTCAAAGAAGACGTTATCTCGAATTTCGTTGCCGCACGACTTGCTGGAGATGATTTCGAGTTCACCGCTGGTTCTGTCGAAATAGTTTTCCCGTACGATCGTATTCGAATATTCCCGTGAATAGTGACTAGTGCCGATGCGCAGCGTCTCGCCGCCGTTGGACCCGAGCGTCTGGCGCGGGCCAAAGTAATTTCGTTCGATGATGTGCCCGTTTTCCTGGCTGTCCTTTGTGTTCATCTTCACGGCCAACGTGACGCCCCGGTTACCTTTATTGATCAGCGAATTGTGGTCGAAGCGATTGTTCTTGCCGTAAATCGCAACCCAGGTGTCTCCCGAAAACCGTTCCGGGTTGGTGAAGCTGTCAATAACGGTATTCGTAACGCGAGAGTTGTAGGCCAATTCGTTCTTTGCTGTCCTGAACGATATGACTTCGCTGGTGGGCGTGTATCCGTTCTTGAAGACAAGGCCGGACACGACGATATGCTCGCCCGAGATGGCGAGATTTGATTGGCCTGAGATGATGACCTTGCCCGGTTCCTGAGCCTTCAACTGAACCGGCGCATCGGCGGACCCGTTCGCCCGCAGTTCAAGTTCGACGTCAGACCACGTTCCGTTCGCCATGACGATCGTGTCGCCCGGAGCCAGTTCTCGCGCGGCGGCGTCAAATTCGGCGATAGAGCGAACGAGTTGGCCGTCAACGCCCGATGAGCAGGCGCCGAGCAGGAACAGGGATAACGGGATTGCGAGCTTGAAGTGATGTTGTCGGATCATGGTGCCAACCTCTGGGAACGGGCCGCTTGAATGGTGAAACCGGTTTGGAATCGGCTTTCTTCGGTGCCTTTACGCCACCGTGGTTTTTAATTTGGTATGAACAATACCACAAACCAATTTCGGGCGGAAAGCCATATATAGCATTAGTCTTGTCTAAAATAATTCGACTATTTGCCAAATTTTAAATGGAAATTGGACAGATCAATCGAATAAGATTGCTATGTACAATCGGCAGTACTAAATGCAACACTGCATGCCGTTTATTCAGACGTAACACCGCAGCGTGCAGGTGTCCGAACCCGGTGGCACAGCCCATGAAACCTATACATCTATTGACGATTCTTTTCTTGTTCGCCGCCTGCACAAAACCGTCAGTGGGTCGGTCGGATGGCCACCCAAGCCTGCTGATGACAAAAGCAGGCGTCGAATCCATACGGGCGGAACTTGGCAATGTGCCGTTGTTTGATGCGACGCTTGCCAATGTCAAAGCGGAGGTCGATGCTGAAATAGAGCTTGGCATCGACACGCCGATCCCGAAGGATTTTTCGGGTGGTTACACGCACGAACGCCACAAACGAAACTTCGTCATCCTGCAAAAGGCGGGCGCGCTCTACCAGATTCTCGACGATGAGACGTACGCCGTGTTTGTGCGCGACATGCTGTTTCAGTACGAGGCCATATACAAGGACCTGCCACTGCACCCGCAGAAGCGGTCGTACGCCCGCGGTAAACTCTTCTGGCAATGCCTGAATGACGCGAACTGGTTGCTGTATGTCAGCTTGGCCTACGACGCCATCTACGAGTGGCTGTCCGTCGACGAGCGCAAGCAACTGGAAGCCAATCTATTCCGACCGTTTGCGGATTTCCTGTCTGTAGAAAACCCGCAGTTCTTCAACCGCGTACACAACCACAGCACGTGGGGCAACGCAGCGGTCGGAATGATTGGACTCGTCATGAGAGACGACGAGCTCGTGAATCGCGCATTGTACGGTCTCGAAGATGACGGACTCGTTGCCGGCGCGCGTGACGACGATGGCGGTCTCATCAAGGTCGAAGGCCAGGAGGTCGGATTCCTCGCCAACCTCGAAGAGCCGTTCTCACCCGACGGCTATTACACCGAAGGCCCCTATTACCAACGTTACGCGATGTTCCCGTTCCTGATTTTCGGACAGAGCCTGAATAACGTGAGACCAGAGCTCGGTATTCTCGAATACAAAGACGGCGTACTGATGAAAGGGGTTGGAACGCTCCTGAACCTGGCTGATGCCGACGGCGATTTCTTCCCGCTTAACGATGCACAAAAAGGGATGTCGTACTACACAAGTTCGCTGGTATCAGCGGTGAATATCGCCTACCACATGGATGGCAACGACCCGACCCTGCTGAGCATTGCCGAGAAACAGGGACAGGTCACGCTGGATGACGCCGGGCTGGCTGTTGCCGCCGGTCTTCGGGACGGGAAGGCAAAACCGTTCGTCAAACGGTCGGTCAGTCTTTCCGACGGACGTGACGGAACTGAGGGAGGCGTCGCGGTGCTTCGCCACGGCAATGAATCGCTGACGCTGGTCTTCAAGTACACAGCGCAGGGCCTGAGCCACGGCCACTACGACAAGCTGTCATTTTCGCTGTACGAGCACGGCGACGAGGTTTTGCAGGACTACGGCATGGTCCGGTTCGTCAATATCGAGCAAAAAGGTGGCGGCAACTACCTGCCGGAGAACACCAGCTGGGCGAAGCAGACGATCGCGCACAACACTCTGACGCAGAATGGGACGTCGCACTTTGAAGGCAAGTACGAGATCGGAAGCCAGCATCACTCCGTGCTGTCGTTCTTTGCCGCTTCGTCACCGGATGTGCAGGTTGTTAGCGCCATTGAGGCTAACGCTTACCCCGGAACAGAGATGCGACGAACGATGGCCATGATCAAGTTCCGCGAATTTCAGAAGCCCATTGTGCTGGACCTGTTCAAAGTGTCGTCCGACAGGCCTCACCGTTACGATCTGCCGTTCTGGTACATGGGGCAGATCATCGACGCGAATTTCGAATACGAATCGCCAACCGAGCTTGCTGCGCTCGGTTCGCAGAACGGCTACCAGCATCTGTACGTCGAGGGATCGGGTCAGGCATCCAGCGTCAGTCCACAGTTTCAGTGGATGAACAAGAACCGGTTCTATACGCTGACATCGGCGACGAGAACTGACGACGAACTTTTCTTTGCTCGTCTGGGCGCGAACGATCCCGACTTCAATCTGCGCAGGGACGCGGCGCTCATTCTTCGACGACAGAACGTCTCGGATACGGTTTTTGCAAACATCGTAGAGCCGCACGGCAGCTACAGCCCGGTGTCTGAGCTGTCAGATAATCCAAACAGCAGTGTCTCGGAACTGAAGGTCGTCTTCGATGACAGTCGTTACACTGCCGTGTCAATGAAAGACCGGCAAGGTCGGAGTTATCTGTTTGTCGTCGCCAACAAAGATGTTGCCTCGGACAGAACGCATTCTCTCAAGCTGGATGACCAGGTCCTGACATGGACCGGACCCTACTATCTCATCGACAGGTCTGGCGACTGATATCTGAGTTGGGACCGCAGCCCGCGACGGAGGCTGTCAGGTTTCGGAAACGAGGTGATTCAGTGAGAATCGCTCGCGGCTCTCGAGCGCACGTTTGCGTGCTTTTTCTATTTGTTCCGACTCATCAGCGGCAATCAACTTGTTCAGCAGTCTAGAGAAATGCGCATGCATTGCGGCGCGCGCCGCGACCGCATCGCGACTTTTCAGCGCATCAAAGATCTCCTGGTGCTCTTTCACCCTGGTCTGACCAACAGTCTCACAAATCGACTGGTAGGCCTTGTGGATATGCGGCGTGTTGTCTCGGATGTGCCACAGGTTGTCGATCATCGCAGCCAGCATCTTGTTGTGAGTCGCTTCCGAGATGATGTGGTGAAACTTCTGGTCGGCCAGCTCAGAGATCAGTTTGCCGTCGACTGACTCGTCGGCCATTTCGTGTAATACACGCTCGAGTTCGGCAAGCTGCTCGTCGGAGATCAGGGTCGCTGCAAGCGCGGCGGCTTCGCCCTCGACCAACGCACGTGCCTCGGTAAGCTCGAACGGGCTGACATCCGGGTCGAGGCCAGTCTTGTTAGCCGACGCATCGAGAACGTAAACGCCGGAACCGGTCTTGACCTTAACCTGTCCCAGCGCCTCCAGCGCAATGATGGCTTCACGGATGGTCGGCCGGCTGACGCCGAATCTTTCGGCCAGCTCTCTCTCTGGGGGCAGGCGCCCGCCGGCTGGATATTCGCCGCTGCGTATCGATTCCTGCAGCTTATTCTGAACGCCCTGGTACAGGCGTCTTTCGTTGGCCATGTCTTGCGTTCTCCTTCTGGCCAATCGGTCGGCCGCTGAAAATCAAGGAAGCGTAAGTGTAACCTGAATTGACATTTTGGTCACCAGAAGTCTCTGCCAATTCAGATTCATTAATTCGATCTTCTTTTATTGTATTAAAAATAATGACTTAAGCACCACTAATGTGCAGCCGCACTGTCGGACATCAAACATCCGATCATGATGTGCAGGGATTTCGGCTTTACCAATTCGTCCGATAGAGTGGATATTTTGGTCATAAAAAGAGCTTGTCCAAATATAATATTCTTGGTTATACTTCGTTAAACCAAAGTGCGAGCCCGGGGATAAGCAATCGAAAGTGTCTGGTAGTGCAGCCGTACCTCCGTGCTGCTGGTCATCGACGAAGGGGGGCTCGATCTGAGGCGCACTCAGGACGCAAATCATTTCGTGCGACAAGAGGGGAGCACTCAATAGATCAATTCCAAATCGGGAACCTTTGCGTCCTGACCAGGAACAATTTCGGTTTGCAGACATCGGTGCCAGCGAAGGCACGTTTGCGATCCAGAAGGGGGCAACAAAAACAATGAACAAAATCGGAAAACTTCGCTGGACGATAGTGACCCTGGTCGCCATTGCGACCGTGATTAACTACATCGATCGAGGTGCGCTCGGCTTCCTCTGGCCGGAAATCTCTGAAGACCTCGGTTTGTCGAAGACCGACTACGCGATCATTCTCAACGTCTTTACGTTTGCTTATGCCTTCGGCCAGACGTTGTTCGGCAAGATTTTCGACTGGATCGGGACGCGGATTGCTTTTGTACTGTGCATTGGCGTCTGGTCACTGGCCACGATGCTGCACGCCGTTGCAACCAACCTGGCTGGCTTTGTGACCTTCCGAGCGATACTCGGATTATCCGAGGCCGGCAACTGGCCGGGCGCCACGAAGGCGAATGCCGAATGGTTCCCGATCAAAGAACGCGCTTTGGCGCAGGGGATCTTCAACTCTGGTGCCGCCATTGGAGGAATCGTCTCGGCGCCCATCATCGCATTTCTGTTCGTCTACCTGGAAAGCTGGCAGGCAACGTTCATCACCATTGGTGCGTTGGGACTGCTCTGGCTTATTCCCTGGCTATTCGTGTACAAGTCAGGACCGGACAAGCATCCGTGGATATCTGAGACTGAGCGCGAATACATCCTGACCGGGCAGCGCAACGCCGAGACTAACGAGGTGGCGACCTACGCACCGGACACGAAGGAAATTCTGTCTCGCAAGGAAAGCTGGGGCGTGATCCTCGCATCGTTTTTCCTCGACCCCATTTGGTGGCTGTTCGTGGGCTGGCTGCCTTTGTATCTTTCTGAAACCTACGGCTTCGGCGTCGCCGAAATCGGGCGGTACGCCTGGGTGCCGTACGTCGGGGCCATGTTCGGCGCCTGGTTTGGGGGGTTGCTGGCGCAGAACCGCATCGATTCCGGGTGGACAGTCAACAAGTCTCGGAAATTCGTTATCAGCCTCGGCGGGCTGATCATGCTGGTCTCGTTGCTGATGACGATCAAGGCGGCGACGCCGCTGATTGCAGTACTGCTGATGGCCGCGATTCTGTTCGGGTTCCAGACTGCCGTGGGGAACATACAAACGCTGCCCAGCGACTTCTACAGCGGTAAGTCAGTAGGCTCGCTCGCAGGCTACGCTGGCACGGCGGCCAAGCTGGCAGTGGTGTTGCTGAATTTCCTGATTCCTGTCATCACCGTTAACAGCTATGCACCGGCGTTTGCCGTCGGCGCCGGTCTTGCGATCATGACCGTTCTCTCGGTATGGATTCTCTGCGGACACATCCAGCCGCTCAGTCCTCGTGACGCTAAAACGGCTTAGCGACTCAGAACGAACAGGACGACACGATGAGAAACCTCGAAGGAAAAGTTGCCATTGTCACAGGCGGAGCAAGGGACATTGGCCGGGCCGTCTCGGAAAAACTCGCCGCAGAGGGCGCGAAAGTCGTCGTCAACTACTTCAGCAACGCCGAACACGGCGCCACAACCGTCGCAAGTATTGAGGCGGCCGGCGGGAGCGCCGTCGCCATAGCCGGTGACATGACCTCAAAGTCCGACGTTGACAAACTGGTCGACGAAGCGCGCAGTGCATTCGGCGATTCGATCGATGTACTCGTCAACGTGGTTGGCGGTCTCGTCGCTCGCAAGCCGCTTGCCGAAATGGACGATGAGTTCTTCGACCGTGTGATGAGGCTGAATGTGACGAGCGCATTCATGACGACTCAAGCCGTGGCGCCATGGATGGGGCCCGGTGCCGCAATTATAAACTTTTCGTCGCAGGCTGGCCGCGATGGCGGCGGTCCGGGTGCCGCTGCATACGCCGCCTCCAAGGGCGCTGTGATGGCATTCACGCGCGCAATGGCGAAGGAGCTCGGGCCGTCCAATATACGTGTCAACTGCGTGTGCCCGGGCATGATCAGCACGACATTTCACGACACGTTTACGAAAGACGAAGTGCGCAGCAACGTGGCGGCCGCGACACCACTGCGCCGCGAGGGACAGGCCTCTGAGGTCGCCGATCTTGTGGCGTACCTGGCATCGCCGGCCTCAAGCTTCATGACGGGTGTCAGCGTCGACATCAACGGAGGCATGTTCTTCTCATGACTGACGTCCAGGACCGACTCGAGAAAACACCGGTTGTACCGTTGGTTCAGGCTGATGACACCGCTATCGCGATCGACACCTCTCGAGCGCTGGCGGCCGGCGGTCTTGGCGTTATAGAAGTCGTTTTTCGCACCGACCGGGCGCTCGAATGCCTCGCTGCCGTGGCTCGTGAGCTGCCCGACGTAGTAGCAGGCGCCGGAACGGTGCTGACTGCTGACCAGGCGCGTGCCGCGTTGGATGCCGGCGCCTCATTCATAGTGTCACCCGGGCTTGATGATGCCGTCGTCAAGGTCGCACAAGACGCCTCGGTCCCGGTCTATCCGGGCATCGTGACCCCGACCGAGTTACAGCGGGCAGTCAATCTCGGGCTGGACGTCGTCAAGTTCTTTCCCGCCTCGATCGCTGGCGGCATCCCAGCTCTAAGAGCGCTCTCCAGCGTTTTTCGCAGCGTGCGTTTTATGCCGACCGGCGGCGTCTCAGTCGGCAATCTTGGTGATTTTCTAAGTCTGCCGTCCGTCCTCGCATGCGGCGGCAGCTGGCTGACGCCCGCCGACGCGATCAAGGCTGGCCACTACGAACGAGTAACTGAACTCGCAAGCGAGGCCGCAGGCATCGCGAAAAATTCAAGAGGATAAAGCAATGGGTACATTCGTAAGTCTCGGTGAGATCATGTTGCGACTGAGGTCGCCACTTCACGAGAGATTTTTCCAGTCGCCTTCATTCGAGGCGACCTTTGGCGGCGGCGAGGCCAATGTCGCCGTGGCGCTGTCCAATTTCGGGCTGGACGCGAGATTCGTGACGGCGCTGCCAGCAAACGATATCGGCGACTCGGCGATCAGAGAACTTCGCCGCTTCGGTGTTGATACATCGCAGATCAGACGCAGCGGCTCACGCGTCGGCATCTACTTTCTCGAGACCGGCTCCAACCAGCGGCCTTCGAAAGTCGTTTACGATCGCGCCGGTTCATCAATCTGCGACGCGGGTCCCGGTGATTTCGACTGGTCACAAGTCTTCGACGGTGCCGAATGGTTTCATATCACCGGCATTACGCCGGCCTTGAGCCAAAGTACAGCCGATATGTCGTTGGAAGCCGTCAAGGCGGCGAAACAAGCGGGCGTAACCGTGTCCTGCGACTTCAACTACCGTGGCAAGTTGTGGAAGTACGGCAAGACAGCGCCGGAGGTGATGACGGACCTGGTCAAGTATGTCGACGTCGGTATCGCAAACGAAGAAGACTGCC
>JAAUYD010139011.1_pt1 | contig 22312 bp, 21 predicted proteins | sample 7278101 | NCBI WGS metagenome assembly JAAUYD01 (sample SAMN14350128, study PRJNA611818) | marine sediment metagenome | isolation source: surface marine sediment (0.6m) | place: French Polynesia: Moorea | collected 2018-08
CCGGTGGACAGTCCAAACACCTGGACCGGTATGCGCTGCAGGCGTCTTCTTCAAAACCGAATCCTCTGGCGGTGCCCAACCAAAGTTGGGCATAGGTGGCTTCCGTCACAGCCTTACGACCGCGTATATCCGTTATGACCAAAGGGATCTCTTCGTCTAAAATTTTGGCAGTTCGCAGGACGGTTTCGTCCAGAATAGGGATGGGTACGGCCCAAGTTTGAATCACCTCCGGCCCGGCTGATGTCTGAAACCCACCCATATAATCCGGGTTCATCGTGTGCATGTCGGCCACCACCGACAAGCAGGGCCGCTCGACACTACTACGAGTACCCAAGCCGGTCACAAAGCCCGTGCCCCCGTTGAGCATTACCCGGGTGCCAACACCGATCGTACGCAGTCCGGGATCTTTTTGTACGGGATTGAGTTCACCGCAGCCGCAGGCAGTGGCGCCGCCATAATTTGGCGGCAGCGCACTTGAACAAAAAATGGTCTCGATCGGATCATTGCCGGGATTGACGAAACCGACATAGTTGCGAAATGCATGTCTGCTGCCGTGAAGAACGGCATGAGTCATCTGATCAATGGTGACACAACCGCTAAGGGTTTTCCCTTCATCGGTAATAACTTCCACCTCAATCTTCTGTCCTCCCACAATATCTTTAAAGAGATGTCCGCCGCCGTAATTGGGATCCAACTGGCTATGACTCGTACCGTGGACAACGGCATCGATAATGCCGATTCGTTCGTTGGGACACGGTCCAGGATGACCCTCGATACCATTGAAATGGATCTGTGATGCCCTTACAAACCGGTTGGGTTCGCTGAATTTAAAAGATAAAACTGCGTAGGTTCCAGACATCAAACCGCAGGTACCGGAAGTTACCACATCCAAGTCATCGAACTGCACCTGCGTTCCGGAACGAACCGCTTCACACAACTCGGAAGCCGTCATGATCACGGCGTCGCCCGCTGCCAGTTTACGATTGATTTCGGCAATCGTACGCTTTTTTGATTTTGTCATGCTTCCGATGTTTTCCTTTCAATCTCGATTAATTTAGTTGGAAAAAATGAGATGAAATTCAACCCAGCAGATCCAGGGCGATGCGGCAATGGGTCTCAACGCCCAGTGCAAGAAACTTTTCATCGAGATCAAACCTGTTACTGTGAAGCGGCGTAAATTCCTGACGTCCTACCCCAAGCGCATAAAAGCAGCCTTGGGACCGTTGGAGAAAATAAGACATGTCTTCACCTCCCATGGACTGCTCGGGTTCAACGACCTTATCTTCCCCTGCGACTTTTTTGGCGCATCGCCGAACCACCTCGGCCATCGTGTCGTCATTGATGGTGGGCGGATACCCCTTGGAGAATTTCAGCTCGAAATCCGCTCCCATGGATTCGCAAACCCCTCGCACGACGGTTTCGAGGCGCTCCGCCCAGGAGTTCCAGATGTCGAGATTGAAAGTTCGGGTGGTCCCGGTCAATTGGGCTTCTCCCGGTATGATATTAAACGCCGTTCCCGCATGAAACATGCCAACCGTGACCACGGCAGGCTCAAGGGGATTCATGTGCCGGCTTGAAATGCGTTGCAGGGCACTGACCACCTGGGTACCGACGTCGAGGGCATCAACACACAAATGCGGCATGGCGCCATGGCCGCTCCGCCCGGTAATCTTGATATCAAAGCGATCCATGGCCGCCATAAATGGTCCGGATCGAACACCGATGGTACCTTCCGGGATTTGCGGCCACACATGGCAACCAATGGAATAGTCTACTTTGGGATTTTCCAGGACACCCTCATCAATCATGGGTTTGGCCCCGCCCGGTCCCTCTTCGGCCGGCTGAAAAAGAAATTTAATCGTCCCGTTGAGCTCGTCCTTGACTCGGTTCAATACGGTTGCAGCCACCAATACCATCGCGACATGTGCATCATGGCCGCAGGCGTGCATTACACCGGCATGGGTCGAAGCAAATGGCAGGCCGGTATCTTCTGTCACCGGAAGTGCGTCCATATCGGCCCGCAGGAGCAGGGTCGGACCGGGCCGACCGGTGTTCAGCAGACCCACAACGCCATAGGTTGCAATCCCCGTCTGAACCTCCAATCCCTCGCGTCTCAAATGTTCTGCCACATAGGCGGATGTCTTCTTTTCCGTATAAGCGGTTTCCGGAATTCGATGCAGATCTCGCCGGATACGGATAACCAATTCTTTATGTTCAGCCACCAGTTGATGGATATCCACCACTATAGTTCCTCATCAAGCAATATTGGAAATTGATCACTCAGGATCATTAATCATATCACTATGGCATATTTTCATTCGTCGTATCAATGGAAAAAATTAAAAGTATCATTTTGAAAACGGCATGATTAGCACCATCCCAGTATCGACCTTTGTCCACCCTTTTCATTTGACAGCCATGTCGCATTTCTCTATATTCATCCCCTTAAAATGTCAAATACTTGTAAAATTCCGGATTATTTAATTTTACTTGCAGAATTTCCGAGTCGTTCAATCAGCAGGAGTACGCTATGAACACCAGCCGCGATTGGGAGAAACCAGTTCGAAGATTGGAGCGTTTGATGAGGCTCAGATCTTTTCCAGTGGCCTTTAAATTAGTCGAAGACAAGAAATTTCTTTCAACAGTTCCCTTTCTACGACGGATGAACAATAAATCCACCCTTTGCCAGTTGATTAATCTGGCTAGAAACTTTGACTGGACGGTGGGCGCCGATCTTGATGATTTTATGTCGGTGATGTGCGCTTCCATCATCGGGCTGACTGATATACCCGACTACATGAAAGATGGAACTTTCAGAAGCATCGTATGGACCAAAAGCAGGGCGGATGGCAAGAAGTTTGAAAGCGCCATTCCCCGCCTGCCGGCCGGTAAATACGAGGCCGTGGCCATGGCGCCGTTGGTCTACAATCCGTTCGATCCCGACATCGTTTTGATTTATGCCAATCCGGCTCAGATCATGCTTCTGATCAATTCTCTTCAATTCGAAAACTATGAGACAATGCAATTTTATTGTGTCGGAGAAACTTCCTGCTCCGATGCCATCGCCAGGTGTTACCTGACTCGCAAACCGGCTCTGAGTATCCCCTGCTATGGTGAACGTCGCTATGGGCATGCCCAGGACGATGAGCTGGTTATGGCCATTCCGGTTGAAATGATGGACAAAGCCCTTAACGGCATGGAGACCCTTTATCGGCGGGGGATACGCTATCCCATCAGCTACGCGGGTGCGGAAACGGATGTGACCCATGCCTTTCCGGCGGCCTATGGTGGGGAAGATACCATTCGCATGCTCCGGGGCACTGACAACCGGCTGCTGATCGGGGTAACGGGAAGTATCGCCACCGGCAAGAGCACCGTTGCTGCCATGCTGGAAGAACTCGGCGCACGCACCATTGATTTTGATGTGCTCAGCAGAGTGGTGGTCGAGCCCGGCAAACCGGCCTGGAAAGATATTGTCGCATTTTTTGGCGAACAGGTTTTGCGTGAGGATCAGACCCTGGACCGCCAAAAACTTCGTGAGATCGTGTTTAGCGACCTGGAGAAAAAAAAGAAACTGGAAAGTTTTCAACACCCGAGAATCAGTGAAGAATTCATTGAGTTGGTCAAGCAGTATGCCGGCGAGGATCCCAACGCTGTCATACAGGTGGTCGTGCCGCTTCTGATTGAAGTCAACATGCAGTACCTATTTCACAACATTTTGATGGTCTATGCCTCTGAAGACGAGCAAAAAAAGCGTCTCATGAACCGTGACGGGGCCAGTGAAGAAATGGCCATGACTATGATCAGGTCCCAGCTTTCGGTTGAAGAAAAAAAAGGCTTTTGTGATCTGATTATCGATAATTCAGGTTCGCTCGAGGAAACGCGTAAGCAGGTGGAAAAGCTATGGCAGAAATTAAAAAAAATCCAAAGCGAACGCAAATGATTGAAAATTAATCACAGCAAGCTGCCCGGAACAAGATTCTAATAGAAGTTAATTTGACGGAGCGAAGCGACCTCCACAAATATTCAATCTTCAATCTTCAATTTTCAATTCCAGTTCGTCGAAGTTGGAAATCAAGATATAAGTAAGCATAGGATATCAGGGAGTCTGCAAAGAGTTCCAGGAGGAGTAAAATGACGATACGTTTTCTTAGAAACAAAGTTGTCGAGGTCAGCCCGCTGTCAGACGGAAGCCTAGCAGTTTCCTGGCGGCTGACGGACGACCTGCTGAAAGCCGAAGTGAATCTGACGGTGCAGCCGCCGGACCTTGAGATCGTGCAAGCGGAGGCCCGATTGGATCGGCTGGTTCCACGGAACTGGTCGACTGCTTCCGATTTGATCAAAAAAATTGAAGGTGTCAGAGTGGGCGCCGGATTGCGCAAAATCGTGCAGGGTCTGCTCGGTGGTCCAAACGGATGTATGGTATTGGTCAATGCAGTCCTGGAGAGCGCAAACGCCGTTATTCTTCATTTCACGCGACCGGTTATTCAAGTGGGCGAAAATCTGGCGGGTGACGATAAACTGGCTAATTTAAGAGAAATGATAAAAAATAATCCCAGACTGGTGCGAAGCTGTGTGGCCTTTCAGGACGACAGTCCCATCATGCAAGGTCTTGACGGAGATAATAATGATCACGTTTAACCGCAGTCAGGTCATCACGGCCGAATTCCCGGATGAGGAGACCATAAGGTTTAATGGTACCCTGGAAGATCATATCTATAGTATGGAAATCAATATGGAAGTGAACATCGCCGATGGGAAAATCCTGGCAATTGAGGGCATTATGAAACGCTACACAAACTTTGTTTGTCCTCAAGCGGTGCCGGTTCTTCAAACTGCCATCGGCATGTCCTTTCGTGAAGACGACTGCGAGCGTCGGATCATGAAAGAAATCGGACGCAAAGGCTGCGAGCACTTCGCTGAGATCATTATCGAGTGTGGACGCTGCCTTGATCAGGCCGCGATGACCAAAGCCATGTGGCAAAAACTGGAAACTGATCCCGGCCTGAATCAGGAAGAATTTGTTCAGTCCTGGATTGAAAAACATGCTGAAAAAGCTGAAAAAATTGATTAAGGTAATAACCAAAACACAAGCACCAAATTTCAAATAAAATCCAAATCTCAATTTTGATAAACTCGTAAAAAGTCAGTTCTTCCGCGTTACCGTCATTCCGGCGAAAGTCGGAATCCAGTAATTTCGATGGGTTCTGGATACCGGATCAAGTCCGGCATGACGATTCGACGACGTTTTACGAAACCATCAATTTTCAATGACCGAAACAAAGTAATTTGTGTATGATTGTTTAGAGTTCAACGTTTTCAACTTAAATCTTGGTGGTGGTGGTTCAGATAGGGAGCGGCTTCCATCCGCTATTCTATTCCGGTAGGGAGCCCCACAAAGGTAAATAAATGATGCGCATTGACCTGCATATTCACACCTCCCCGCGATCTGCCTGCAGTTACCTGGATCCCCTTGAGTTGATTCAAGAGGCGCGGCGTTTGAAACTGGATGGCATCTGTCTCACCGAGCATCAAGTCTTATGGGACATGGGCGATGTCGAGAAACTGGCCAAGGATGGTGGGATTAAAATATTTCGCGGCAACGAGTTTACAACCAATCAGGGGGATATCCTGGTTTTTGGATATTACAAGGACATTAAAGAGCTCCTGATGATTCAGGAGCTGAGAGAAAACGTAAAAGCAGCCGGGGGCTTTATGATTGCGGCCCATCCTTTCCGAGGGTTCAAAACCTTCGGTATCGGTCAGCTCCAGATGACGGTCGATCAAGCCTGTCAACGCAAGGCGCTTGAATATGTTGATGCCCTTGAGATTGGAAACGGCAAGCTGTCACCTGATGAGAACGATATGGCCCGAAAAGTGGCCGAAAAATTGGATCTTCCGGGCACCGGCGGTAGTGATGCCCATCGGGTCGATGAAATCGGTAAATGGGTGACCGTCTTTGAAATGCAGATCCAGAATGAACGCGAATTGGTACAGGAACTCCATGCCGGCCGGTTCACGGCAGTGGAAATGAGCTGAAAGGAATTTTCGATATGACCGATAAAGCCATTCAAGATTACTACCCGGATGACATCGCTGTATGCTATGGTTGCGGCAAGTCGAACAAACACGGATATCAAATTAAGACCTATTGGCAGGGCGAAGAAACCGTTAGCCGTTTTCAACCCCAACCTTACCATACGGCGTTTCCCGGCTACGTTTACGGTGGATTGATCGCTTCCTTAATCGACTGTCATGCCACCGGCACAGCCGCCTCTGCTAAATATCGCGAAGAGGGTAAAGCTATGGGCACCGAAGCATTGGAACGATTTGTTACGGTTTCCCTGCACGTCGATTATCTGGCACCGACACCTATTGATACAACCCTGGAGTTGAGAGGTCGAGTGAAAGAGAGCAAGGGCCGCAAGATGGTAATCTCCGTCACACTATCGGCCAAAGAAAAAGAAACGGCCCGCGGAGAAGTCGTAGCGCTTAAAATGCCGGAGGATTTTCTTTCAGGAAAATAGAGAAAAATGATCAAGAGACCCCTCGTCGGAATTGCCGTTGTGGTAATAAGAGACAACCGGGTACTTTTGGGTAAGCGTAAAAACGCCCATGGTTCGGGCACCTGGGCCTTTCCAGGCGGCCATCTGGAATTCAATGAATCAATTGAGGCGTGTGCTAGAAGAGAAGTACTTGAAGAAACCGGCATCCGAATTAAAAATTTACGCTACGGCCCCTACACCAACGATATATTTGGCGACGAAAATAAACACTATGTGACCCTGTTTGTAACGGCGGAATATGATTCGGGTACCCCGATGGTCAAAGAACCCCACAAATGTGAAAAATGGGGATGGTTTCAATGGCCGCCGAATGTACGACCCTGTTTTCTGCCTATTGAAAACCTGCTCAAGCAAAATTTTAAATTGCCTCAGATGACATGAAAATACTGCAAAAGCGTATCAAAACCCTGCTATGCTTGCTGCTGATAATTTTCATTGCCTATGCAATCTTGCGGTTGCTTGCCAGGCCCATCCCGGATCACCCCTACTTTATTCCGGATAAATTCCTTGTCATCGCCCATCGCGGAGGCCCCAGTCTGGGTCCGGAAAGCACCCTTTACACCTTCCGCAAGGCCGTTAAACTGGGTGTGGACGTACTTGAAATGGATGTCCGCAGCACTAAAGATAGGCAGCTAATCATCCTGCACGATGATACCGTCTCCCGCACGACCAACGCAACCGGTCCGGTTCAAAACTATACCCTGGTTGACCTGAAGAAGCTGGACGCCGCTCATCGCTGGTCACCGGATAACGGTCAAACGTTTCCGCTGCGCAGCAAGGGAGTTCAGATTCCCACCTTGTCCGAAGTGTTTAAGGCCTTTCCGCAAACAAAGCTGAATCTTGAAATCAAAGAAGCCCGGTCAGGTACGATCCAGTCTCTTTGCAGGTTGATTCGTGATCACCAGATGACAAACAACGTCGTGGTGGCCTCGTTTGATACCGATTCCTTGAAGGAATTTCGCAGGTTGTGTCCCCAGGTAGCCACATCTGCCGGTGCTTCGGAGGCACAGCTATTTTTTGGGCTTCAGAAGGCCTATTTGGAAGCCGCATATTCTCCGGACGCTCAGGTGCTTCAGGTTCCCGAAGCCTTGGGGGATCTCCGGATTGTAAACAGAAGATTTATCGATGCGGCCCATGCGCGCAACATGCGGGTTCAGGTGTGGTCGATAAACGATGTGACGTCAATGCAGCGGCTATTGGAACTGGGTGTTGACGGCATCATGACGGATTATCCGCAACGATTAATGGATTTGCTAAAAAAGCATTGAATATTTACTTAACAAAATCGAAAAAGTTCATCTAACAAATAAATATATTGATCTGGATATCATTTGGCATCGATTCACATATTCAAAGGTTGTTTTTATCTCCTCTATGGCGTCTGGGATCGAAACGAATTTTAGATGATATGTGTCCATAGCCAAGAGGGGAACACAGCTGGTCGATTCAACAGATAAATAATCAATCTTCAAACCAAACCCTGATTATTTGATCGCACGGGTTTGCCATATGGTAAATTCTTCATTCAAGCCCTCCAAAACCGGCCTGTCGCGTTTGTAAATATCCTTTTTGAAAATATAATTGCCATTTTCATCGACCGATACGGTCATATAAACGAGCATAACAGTTTTGGGTTTCGGTAGGTTAACTCTCAGGGTTTTATTTGTCTCAAGCAATTCCAATATTCGCTGTTGGTTCCATTTAGCGGGATCATTGAGCAGAAGTTCTGCTAGCTCAATGTCTTTGTCAACCCGGATGCAACCGGAACTGAAAGCCCGTTCGTTTCTTTCGAAAAGGGAACGGCTTGGCGTATCGTGTAAATATATAAAATACTTGTTGGGAAATATAAATTTCATACGTCCCAGCGCATTGTGCGGCCCCGGCTCCTGCCTCAACGTATAAGGTATATTTTTGCTGTATTTTGACCAATTAACTGATTTTGGATCAACAGCTCTGCCTTTTCTATCAATGACACTGATTTTCATCTTGCGCAAATAATCTGAATTCTTTTTAATCTTGGGAAGTATATCCTTTTGCAGTATGGTCGGTGGTACCGTCCAAGTCGGATTAAATACGATATATTTAATCTTGGACTTAAAGACAGGTGTTTTACGAAATGGTTTTCCGACCTGAACCCTACTTGACCAGTTTACGTGAATACCTTCCATGTCATAAACCCGGAATCCGGCGATATCCACAGCAATAAAATCTGGGGGTAATTTATGAAACACCCAGCGGGCACGTTCGAGGTTCACCCGAATCTGATCAATTTTTCGCTTGACCGGGATATTTAATGCAGCATACGTATTTTTCCCAATGACCCCGTCAGCTTCTAGACGGTGTTTTCTTTGAAATCGAATAACGGCCGCCATAAGGTCCTCATCAAAAAAGTCTGTGTCGGTAACCTCACCAGCAAAGTCGCCAGAAACGGCTAATCTCTGGCGCAATTGAGAAATGCGTTGGTCTGTCGACCCTAGTTTAAGTGTCGGTCCCTCCGGCACTGTTTTCCACCCCCCGGCTTCTTGAATCTCGCGATATTTTTTCAGGACCGACTTTAGACTTTGATAAATTTCGATTTTCGGTCGTATGTTCTTGAGCCCTTCGGCCAGGCTGGCTGTTTGAAGTCTCTTTTCTATCGCTGCCACAGGATTTTTGTTATGAACTTGCCGGGACATGTTCCAGGCTGGGTCAAGACTTTCGGGATCCACCTTGCCGAACTGCAAATGATAGCAAAGACGCACCAGGCTGTCGGTTAGTAGAATATCATAGTCAACCAACAATGAATGATCGTGAGATTTCATCCCATCCAGACGCAATTTAAGAACAAGCAGTTGAGAAAGGTGATAATCCTCCGGATTCAAACCATCTTCTGCAATACTTCCTAAATCATTTATGAGATCCCTTACATTTTGCGGATTTTGCCAGAGTAATTGAAAACCGTTTCGTTCGTACAAGGCCGGCAGCCAATGCTTGGAAGCGATATTCGCATTGCCGATATTGAGATTGCCGGTAGTCCAGAGCTCATCAATTTTTTCTTCAATAATTTCACTAACGGGTTCTTCCTGGGCGAAGCTTAAAAAATAAATCAGGGGATTTAGGATGATTAGCAATAAAAATGTTTTTATCAGTCGATTTTTCATTCGGGAAGTCTCATTTGCCAGAAGAGCTGCCTATCGATATTAATAAGAGCTCGTCTTTGGGAAGCTGAATATGGGAACGCGGGGAGTTGAACTACCAGTATCGAATGCGTCCAGTGTCAACATGCACAAAATCAGATTTCGGGTAATACCCGACACCACCGCCTTTCATTTTTCGGGCCACATTTCGCAATTCTCGTGTGCTGAAACCGGGGATACGAAAATCGATGGCTTTGCCCAGCATGTGCAAACTTTTGGAAGCAACGCCTGTTCTCTTCTTTCTAAGTGATTTATTCGTGGCAGGTGACCTGTAGCCGGAGATAATATGAATTGGCGCTTGACGCCTGGTTTTATTTGAAATGGCATGCAGCAGCTCAAGCAATTTAACATCTATGGCCTTAATTTCACCGCTGCGGTGATCGCGCAGGATATAGTTTATTTTCTTTAAAGCGCCTGTATCATAATTACCGTTCCGTAAGAAACCGACATCCAGCCTTTCATCAGTGTGTGCATTGTAAAATGTGAGTGTTTTAACTTTTTTGTTTCTGGAATCAAAAGCGGCCCGAGCTGAAAACGGATTGAGTACCACACCCGTGACCATAACTCCCAGCTTCAGAAAATCGCGACGAAACAGATACCTAATGGTTTGTTTTTGTTTGATGACAATTGTTTTCAATATACGTTATCTCCTTAATCATTTAATGATAATCAGATCTGGTGGATCATCTTCAATACTGATAAAAGAAACAAGTTCCATGATTCATTTTCCTATTATGCTGTGCGTCGTACTGCCTCCATTATAAACTGCTGCCAAAACCGCCCAGAAACTGTGTACTGTTAAAACTATCGGTAAGGGATTGATTTGTCAATTAAAAATCTAAAAGCGGACTTTCATGCCACCGTTGATTTCACATTTTTACAAATCCGGTGCCTTTCGGCGATTAAGGTGAGGTTGTCTTGGGTATGTTCTGAATGATTTCTTTTAATTTTCGGGAGAATTCCTGGGGGACCGGTTGATCTTTTACGTTTTTGCAGATTGCTATGGTTCTTTTCAAGGTTTCCAGGCAGGTGAAGCAGGCAACGCAGTTCTCAGCGTGTTTTTCGATTTCGGCACAGTTGACATGATCCAATTCGCCGTCAATATATTCAGAAAGTTTCTGAAACATCTCCAGACAATGGGTATGGTCATGATCATCATTAGTCATTTTCAAAATATCCTTTCAATTTATCTCTTAAATAGAGCCTGGCACGATGGAGCCTAACTTTCACATTGGAGGGCGATAAGTTGAGAATTTGTGCCGTCTCCGCCGTGCTGAATCCCTCAATATCCCGCAACACAATGACCAGACGATATTTCTTTGGAAGTGATAAAATTTCCTGGTTAATTGTGCTGGAAAGCTCCTGGTTCAGCAACTTATCCAGGGGCATCATTGCCCAATCCGGTACGTGGTCCGGTATCTCGCTTTCATTGCCCGGCAAAAAATCATCTAATGACAGTTCTTTTTCCGGAGCGAATTTGGACTTGCGTCGTTTCTTGATACAGGTGCTGGCCGCCACTTTGTACAGCCAGTTTTTGCATTTGGTTTCGTATCTGAAGTCTTTTAAATATCTGAAAACATTTAAAAATGTTTCCTGAATCATATCCTCGGCGTCACTGTGATCGCGACACATTCGCAAACTGAAATTATAAAGCTTCTGCTCATACCTTTTAACAAGCTCGTGAAACTTGTCTGCCTGGCCGGAATTAATGGCTTGGATCAGGTCATAATCTTCATCTTTGATCTTTTTGGTATTCGGATTTTTTTTTGCTGTCATTGTCGCTTGTCACCTGACAAGAATTTCTCAGTCAGGTAGATATTCCCAGTTTCGGCAGAATGTAGACCTGGAGCAAAATCCAGACGCCGACAATCCCCAGCACCATCAATAGGTCTCTCATCGGTTATCTCCTTATTTAAAGCGGCTTTCTAACATCATCACGCATCCTGCCAGGGCGGATTATCGGACTTGAGCTGCGGTTATGGCGCCGCTTCGTTGAATTTATACGCGGTTATCGTATAGTTGTCCACTGTTTTTTAGAGACAAGACAGTAGAGGCTGACAAACAAAAACACCATGGCAAGACCCAGGTGACAAAGATCCAAAAAAATAATTATCTCGGGTGAAAAATTCGATCCGGCCAAATTTCTGACCACGAGAAAAATCCCGCTGACCAGAAGACCGGCAAGCAGCACACTACGCAAATATCCGGTGACGGTTATTTGTCTGGATTTGCGCGCTGCCAACAGATAGTCAATGATCGCATAGGCGGTCAACGCGAGAAACAATGTGGCTGCCAGGTAGTGAATATAGTGGGTGATAAAAAATTCAGCTAGCCAGCCCAGACCCGGGATATCGGCGATGTAATAACGTTTGAAAATTGGCATCTGGCCAAAACCGGACAGGACCAGAAAAATCACCGTTATCATATAAAACCAGCGACCGGGTAGTCTCATTGCTCTATTGTCGCGTTTTCCATGATTCATCCGCAATACTCCCTTATCTACTTCATCCGTTTGTAATGTTTACCCACAGCCGCCGCGATTCCGGCAATGGGGGCCACAATCATTGCTGTCGCCAGGTTATTGGCCCTGGCCATTGTATCTTCTACGGGTTTCAAATGGGGCTTTCCCTTTCCTTTTTCGATGGCGTTGTTCAGTTCTTCAAATGGTACCGGCGAGACATAAAGGGTATTGGTGCCGCCGTTTTCATTTTCTCCATAAATATAGCCGTTGATTTCGTCGGCCAGGGAGTGAGCTTTTTCTATGACTTCATCCCGGGCACCGATGGTTTGGACATCTTCCGGACAGGCTTCAATGCAAGCCGGCAACTCACCAACCGCAAGACGGTTGTAACAGCGATCACACTTGTACATGACGCCGTTGCCCGCCAATGACGGCATTAAGTCCAGATACAAACCTGTCCCGGTTTGACGCTGGGGGATGTGCCAGGGGCATACCTTACGGCATTTGGACCCGCCCAGACAAATGTCCGAATCTATCCGGGAAATACCGTTTTCAAGCTGTTTCGCCGCTCCCCAGGGGCAAAGCTTCACACAGGGCGGATTAACGCAATGCATGCAGCGCCGGGGGATGGTGAGCTCTGTTTCTTGGCCGTCGATGTCAACTTCAGCATGCTGGATAAAGAGCCAGTTATAGGGCGTCAAGCGGTCATTTACGTCCTTTTTTTCGGACCAGTCTTCAACTGGGACCCTGCTTGGGAACATCTTTGGAAAGGGTTTTTGCGGATCGGGATATTTTTCAAAATTGACTTCCGAGCAGGCTTCAACGCAGGCTTCACAGCCGATACATTTGCGGATATCCACCAGTGTTGCCAGTTGCTTTCCTTCATCGGGTTCAGCAGCGGCCGCGGCACCCGGGATACTGCAGGCCGCCAAACCGGCTGCTGTCGCCAGCCCTCCTTTTAGAAATGATCTCCTCGAAATCTGTTCTGCCATCTAACCTCCTGATACGTCATTTATACTCACCATCTATCAAAAGCCACTTGGAGAAATGCCTATAGTGAGCCGGGGGGTAACAAATGGTTACAACTAATTCTAACCCAACACCTTGGCAATTCAAATTATTTAATTCCGGTTTTAATAGTACACGCTGCATATCTTGATCGGTCGGCCGACTCGTGTTATCTACTCTATCAGGGGATAGGACCAGAAATCAGAGGCCGGATGTCAGAGTTTAACCCAGCCGTCGGACTGAAAAGTCTACCCGCCGAAGGGGGGCAGCCAGTCTAATCGAAAAAGAAGCTGATGGACATCGAACTTCGAACGTTCAACATCGAATGTCGAATGTTAATTGACAGGATTTTGAGGGCTATTCGCAATCCGTAACCCGCAACGCGTAACTCGCGACCTGTAACCCATAGCCCGTTATTAACCTTTGAACCTTGAACTGTTCAGTTTCAAAAGGAGGAACCATGAGTATTGGAATAAAGAAAATCTTATGCCCCACTGACTTTTCGGAAAATTCCAAACATGCCATGAAATATGCGCTGACACTGGCGGCTTTGAGCCAGGCGGAGCTTGAGCTGTTTCACGTGGTTGAGCCCATCACCTATCCCCAATCCACCGAGCTTTTCGAACCCGTGCTGGACGAGGTTGAACTCACAATGAAAATGGGGGCCGCTTTTCAAAAACAGCTGGAGGATCAGGTCGCCGCTTTAAAAGAGGAATACCCCAAAATAGAAGGAAAGATAGTCACTGGAAACACGTTTCTGGAGATCATCCAGGTGGCGCGGGACGAAAATGTGGACATGATCGTTATGGGAACCCATGGACGGACGGGACTGGCCCATGTTCTGATTGGAAGCGTGGCCGAAAAAGTCGTCCGGGAAGCCCCCTGCCCCGTGTTGACGGTCAAACACCCGGAACATGAATTTGTTAAACCTTGAAGGATGATGCAACTAAGGTTTTTTTACAAAATTTCCAGCAACCTGGATACGAAGGAAAAAATTTGAGCTCCGTCCGGCTTGTGCAAATTCGGTAGAAGATGTCTCAAGTCAGATGTTACCGCCAGATAACGTAGCAATGAAATACGGCTTTTCAATAAATGGACTGCTTGTGGTCAATTCCTTTGGTAAATAATCTCACCGCCGACAATGGTGGTGTCCACTTTTACTTCCTTTATCTCATCCTCGGGAATGGTTAATATATCCCGATCCAGGACCACCATGTCCGCCAGTTTGCCTGCCTCTATCGAGCCTTTACGGGTTTCTTCAAATGAAGCGTAGGCCCCATTAGTAGTATACAGCCGCAACGCATCTTTAACCGAAATGGCCTGCTCAGGACCGATCACTTCACCGGTGTATCCTTTGCGGGTGACAACACCGTAGATTTGCTGAGCAATGTTTGCAGAAGTGACGAACCAGTCAGAGTTTCCAACCGATAAGATACCCTTCTCCAAATAGGTGCGGTGCGGGAAATAGCGGTTAAGACGTTCAGGACCGATTCCAAGAAGATGGGCCGGACCGAGTTCATAAATAAATCCCACCGAAGAGGAAGGCAGAACCCCGAGGCGCCTCATGCGGTCAATAGCCTCAAAGGTAGGCAGACTACAATGCTCGATACTCATGCGGTGATTCGGGTCCGGCCTTTCCTGAAGCGCTTTTTCAATGGCGTCTAAGACAATATCAATCGCACGGTCGCCGATGGCGTGGGTAACTGGCCTTAACCCGACTTTATGAGCTTCCACGATGCCCGCCGTCAACTCTTCCCTGGAACTGACGGTAATACCATATTCATCAGGCTCATTGGCATATGGCTCATATAGGGCCGCGGTCCAACCGCTCATGCTGCCGTCGCACATAAACTTGGTTCCATAGAATCTTAATCGGTCGTTTCCAAAGCCAGCCCTGAGGCCCAACATTTTCAGTTCCTCGAGATAACCCGGAAGCTCCAGCATGGGGGCACCCGGAATCATCATGGCCACCCGTAACGGCAGTTTTTTTTCTGCCAGCAATTCCTGATAGGCAATCATTGAGTCATGATCCACCGCAGCATCATGAAAAGAGGTTATGCCCCATGCGGCAAGCTTCCGACAGGCGACGACCAGCCCTTCTTTGATTTCTCCGATCGTATATGGCGGTATGAGTGCTTTGACATGCCCCTGGGCTGTTTCCCGCAGCACACCGGTCGGTTCTCCGGTTTTGGGATCACGGTCGAAACGACCGCCATTCGGATCTGCAGTGTCTTTGCTGATGTTTGCCATTTTCAACCCTAAAGAGTTGGTTGCGGCCAGATGCCCGTCGGTGCGACTAAGAAATACCGGATGGGTAGAGCTAGCTTTATCCAGGTCCCAGCGGGTCGGATGCCGGTGTTCCTCAAGACGCTGGTCGTTATACCCGAACCCCTTTACCCATATCCCAGCGGGAAGTTTTTTCGCCTGCTGTCGCAGCAGGGTGATGATCTCATCAATCGATACGGCATTTCTTACATCAGTTTCAAAACACATCCTCAGACCGGCCATTGATGGGTGGCAATGGCTTTCCACAAATCCCGGTAAAACAGTCTTGCCCTGCACGTCGATGACTTTGGTTTCCTTTTTAATCAAATCCTTGATGCTATTGGTAGTCCCCACGCCAAGGATTCTTCCGCCTGCCACAGCGATCGCTTCAGCAGTATCACTATTGCGATTGAGTGTGTTTACGTTGCCATTGACTAAAGCGAAATCAATATTCATCATCATTTCCAGTCTTCATTCGACGCTAATCTTTGGTAATTAAAAAAAGATCAAGGTAGAAGTTGCTTTTTCAAGGCAGATGAATCCAAAATAATGAGTCGTGTATCGGTTTCAGCTTCCGACTCCGCTCTTCGAGCGATTACGGGACCGGGCAGCTCAATGTATTGAAGCGGCCGTTAATGCAAACCATGCCAACTTGAATAACCAAGGCAGATTTTGTTGTCAAGATTGATTTTTTATGGTGGCATTTGTCTGCACCTTATCTCATACCCCGTCCGTGGAGGCAGTATCGGGGATATGCCAATTCTTACCCAGAACGGCGGCGAGTAGTTCCCGGGTAGTGGTCACGTCGAGCGCGGTGGTGGGTTCATCGGCAATCAAAACCGCGGGCTCCAAAGGCCAGGGCCATGGCAATCATCACGCGCTGTCGCTGGCCCCCGGACAGGTGGAAAGGATAGGAATCACCTGTGGTTTCGGGTTCTGGCAAACCGACGTTGCTCAGCAGTTCGATGGTCTTGGTTTTGAGCCGGCTTTTGCTGACGACACCATGAAAAGAAACGACTTCGGCGATCTGATCACCGATTCGCATCAACGGATTCAGCGCAGTCATCGGTTCCTGGAAGATCATGCCGATGCGGCTGCCGCGCAGCTGACGCAGCTGGAGATCGGAAAGCTGAAGCAGGTCGCGGTCCTCGAACATAATAAGTCCACCCACGGGTCAGACATGTGGCTGCGGTAACAAGCCCATGATGGCGTTGGCGCACATCGACTTTCCGGAGCCGGACTCGCCGACCCGGTATTATCCCCGAAATGCAACGAAAGTGCGCCCTCCTAAAAGTGCCGCGCGGTTATACCCTTGAAAAAGCGTTGATTAGCCTTTACGGCCCTGACAACTCCCTTAAAGATACCGGATACTTTTATCATTTTGTGACCTTGGATGATATTATTTAATGCTTCCATTCGAAAATATGTAAAATTTATTTCAAAAGTATGCTGAGCTTTTGCCAATACATATTTTTTTTGTTTTTGAGATATTGGGTTGAATCATTAAGGCGGAGAGGATAATATTTGGTGTTAAAGGCTAACCGGTTAATATGAATATGCTATCTGAATCAGAAAGTTTTGGATAAAGAGCGCCTGCAGATGCATGATGACATTTTCTATGGCCGGTCGAATTCGTTGGTGGATTAATGGTGTTGACGGAATTCAGAATGTGAAATAAAGATTTGACACCGTTTTTGAAAAAGCAACTTCCTATCTTTAACAGGGTGTCACCGTGCGGATTCTTATCGTATTGGCGGTCCTTCTCGCACTGATTTTCCTCCTGGACCTCAGTTGGTGGTGGCTGTTGGGGCCAGTCATCGCAGTTTTCATGCTGTGCCTTCTCATGGTGCTCGTCCTGTTCTTAGGCGCTGTGCTGGTGGACAGAAACACTAAAAGGAAGAAAATGCGGGCGGATACAGCGGGCACCGGCGTCCAGCCACCCAAGCGACGGACCATCCGCCTGGGGACCTGGATCCTACCCGGAGTCGTGCTGGCGGTCGCAGCATCTCCACTCGTCGCCAAGGCGACAGGACTGGTTAACTGGCCCTGGGTCTGGACGACCGGACCGCTCTGGGGCGGCATGGCTGCCGGCGGCGTTCTGGCACTGACAGCCCGGTTCACCGCCGGACGCAAGCCTGGCGTGTTTGTCTCCTACCGGATGAAGGAACACACCGATTACGCAACCGACCTAGCTCGCCTGCTGGAGGAGCAAGGTTTCTCGGTCTGGTTCGACAAGACGGCCAGTCGCGGGAGAATGAGCCCCTGGCTGCATCAATGGCTTCGGCGCGCCATCCAGACAAACGACATTATGCTCTTCTTGATACCCCAGGAGGAACCGGAAACAGAGCTGCCAAAGTCCCTGAGGAAACTCGCTCGCGACTGGATCATTTCCGCACCCCGTTGGATCAAATGGTGGAAATTACATGGCGCGGAGTTCCGCCGGGCAAGGAAGTCCCTATTGAACAACTTTTTCGAACACGTTAGGAACGCTTGGTACCGAGCCACTTTGGGCGTTCCCCTGGGAAAGATGAGTTGGGAAAACTGGCATACCTGGGAGCGGCGGGTCGGTGAAGCGACAGGCAGCAAAATCGTTGTGCTCGATATCGTCTCCGTGGACCGGGGGCCGACTTCTCTCACCGAAGGTGCCGTCGTCCTTCGAAGCGATCAGCTCGAACAGGACGTCTGCGACCGCCTGCTTCAGGTTCTCATTCGAGATCGGGAAGAGATGGCCCTCATACGGAGGCGAGCCTATCGAGAGGTGAACTGGTTCAACCGCTTCGCGTTCGGGGTGCTGTCGCTAGTAGCGGTGGCAGCCATCCTAATTGTAGGGACAATGTGGTTGATCCTCTGGCCCTTCCAAGCCGCGGCCGAAAAGTTCGAAGCCTGGAGGCGACCAAGGAAGCAGGAGAAGGCCCTGCGCGAATGATGTACCGCAATCGCAACCCAGCGCCTCTGACATCCAGCAGCCTGGGGCCATTTGGGACGTTCCTCGAATTTACGGTTTACATATTTGGATAGGGATGAGCGCGGTATCGATATCGAAAAAACTAAACAATTAATGTGCTCGTTATGGGTGTGATGCCGTCGTAAGAATTGTGAACAAATGAGATGAGTAAGCCGTTTTTTAAATGATTCTTATATCCTTCTGATGGGGTTTTAGCGGATCAACGCAAATCAAAAAGAAATCTACCCTCAGCGTCCTTTGCGTCTCGGCGTTGAACTTTTATGTAAATCCTATTTGATCTTAGCTTTATGCAATCTCAGGCTATTAGTCACCACCGAAATACTGCTAAACGCCATGGCCAAAGCGGCCAGAATGGGGTGCAGCTGTCGCAGCATGATGGGTAGGGTCTCAAAGGGGTAGAGGATTCCGGCGGCGATCGGAATCAGGATAACATTGTAACCAAAGGCCCAGAAGAGATTCTGCTTGATGGTCGTCATGGTGGCACGGCTCAGCCGGATCGCCCGCGGCACACCATTTAAACTGCCGCTGGAAAGGATGACGCCGGCGGTTTCGATGGCCACATCAGTGCCGGTTCCAATGGCCAGACCGACATCTGCCTGGGCCAGCGCGGGCGCGTCGTTGATGCCGTCGCCCACCATACCGACCCGGGCGCCTTCCTGCTGCAACTCCTTTACTTTGGCAGATTTCTCCTCCGGCCGGACTTCGGCCAGAACCTCATCAATATTGACCTGGCCGGCAATGGATTGCGCTGTTTGCTGATTGTCGCCGGTGAGCATCACCACCTTTAAATCCTGGTCGTGGAGTTGTTGGATGGCCGCTTTGGAATCCGGTTTCAGTGTGTCGGACACCGAGATGAGGCCGCACAGCTCATTATCTCTGACGACGACCATTACCGTTTTACCCTGGGACTGAAGCGCCCGGATCTCATTGTCAGCGGCTTGGAGATCGATGCCAGTTTCCTGAAACCATTTGGGTTTGCCCACTTGCACAGGATGGTCGTCCACGACTGCTTGTACACCGAAACCTCCCGAGGCTTTAAATTCACCGGGCTCAAAAAGCTCGATCTGCCGCAAATTGGCTGCTTTCACAATGGCTTTGCCCAGTGGGTGTTCGGAACCTTTTTCAACCGAAGCGGCCAGATTTAGAAGATCGTCTTCGGTTTTAAATTGGGGATTCAGCGGTATGATGTCGACCACGGCGGGTTTGCCCATGGTGATGGTTCCGGTTTTATCCAATACAATGGTATCGATCTTGGTGGCCGTTTCCAGGGCCTCGCTGCTTTTAAACAAAATACCCATTTCGGCGCCTTTACCGGTGCCGGCCATAATTGCCGTGGGGGTTGCCAGTCCTAAGGCGCAGGGACAGGCAATGACCAGAACCGCCACCAGCCGTATCATGGCGGGCACAAACTCGCCGGTGATCCCCCACCACAGGAAAAAGACCAAAAATGCAATCCCGATGATCGCCGGAACGAAGACTGCCGCCACCTTATCGGCCAGGGCCTGGATCGGCGCTTTGCTGCCCTGGGCTTCCTGAACCAGTCGGATGATCTGGGCCAGGGCGGTTTCTTTACCGACCCGCGTGGCACTAAACCTTATAAGACCTTCACCATTGATGGTCCCACCCACCACCAGGTCCCCGGGTAGTTTGTCAACCGGCAAGGGTTCACCGCTGAGCATGGATTCATTGACCGCCGATCTACCATCGAGCACCAGACCGTCAACTGGAATCCGTTCCCCCGGCCGCACAATCACCGTATCGCTGACCTTAACCCGGGTCAGTGGAATTTCTTTTTCAATGTTGTTTTCCAGGATGGTTGCGGTTTTGGGACTCAGTCCAATTAATTTTCGGATGGCGCCGCCGGTGCGGCCCTTGGTACGGGACTCGAGCATTTTTCCCATTTGGATCAGGGTAATAATCACAGCCGAAGTTTCAAAATAGACATGCAAGCCAACAGAAGGAAAAAAAAGTACCGCCAGGGAATAAACATAGGCTACAGAAGATCCCATGGCTACTAAAACGTCCATATTGGCGCTTTTGTTTTTGAGGCTTTTTAACCCCCCGACATAATAATCCCAGCCGGTGTAAAACTGAACCGGAGTGGCCAGGGCCCAAAAGAGCCAGTTGACCCAGGGCGCCTGGCTCCACTGGCCGATAAGGCCAAAATCGCGGCCCATGCTCAATATAAAAAGGGGCACTGCAAACAATACCCCAACGGCAAATTTACGGGTTTGATCTTTGATTTCCGTATCGCGTGCTATCTGCTCGGCATCTTCTTCATCCAGACCCTCTTCCGGGGGGATTGCGCCGAAACCCGCATTTTCAATAGCGGCGACAATGTCATCCAGGTTCAACGCACTGGGGATATATTCCACCAACACCCGTTCGGTGGCAAAATTGACGGCGGCATTCACAACCCCTGTCGCTTTATTGTTCAAGACCCTTTCAATGTTGGCAGCACAGTTGGCGCAGGTCATGCCGGTTACCGGCATTTCTATTTTGGTCGTCGCGACCCCGAACCCCGCATTGTGGATTTTTTCGACGACATCCCGCAATTGCAGCTGTTGCGGGTCGAAGACAACCACTGCGTTTTCGGCGGCAAAGTTGACACTGGCATCGGCCACACCGTCGAGCTTTTTAACGCCCCGTTCGATGTTGGCAGCGCAATTGGCACAGGTCATGCCGGTGATGGGTAGTGTAAATTTTTGCGTCGTCATAATTAAATCATAGATAATTCAACCCGCCTTGCGGAATGAGAATTGAAAAGGCTCTGCTGTTTTCAGTGCTTTCGTAGAGATCCTAAACTCGAAATCCGAATTTTCGTTTGATGGAAATCATGCACTGCCCCCTTTTAGGAGGCTTTCTCATACCACAGGTTCTATCGGTAGTAGCGGGTTTTGCTTGTTTGTTCACTAAATTAGTCGGCCGGATAATTGATCTTTTTGAGCGTCTCTTTAATTTTATCCTCGGTGATCGGTGCTTCCCATTCGACCTCGATGTGCTTGGCCTCCGGGTTGCCTTCCACCATTTTTATACCATCCAATTCACTCAGTTCATTTTTAATGGCCATAACACAGTGTCCACAGGAAATGTTCGGGATAGAAAAGATCTTTTTTTCCATGCATTCATTCTCCTTCACCGTTAAGTCGATGCGAATATTTCATCGCTTTGGTTTTTTCACACTAATATAGTAGGGAATTGGGGTATGTCAATTTCAGTCACGGCAGGATACGACAGCGGGAAAAGGATTCTCAGGTTAGAATTGAATCGAAGAGGCTTTTTAACTTTGAGGGATCCGACTTATTATGAGCTTTTTTTTCTGAGCTTTCGCTCTTATTGTTTATAACGCGCTGCTATCTTTTCGAAATCGGCAAATGTTAAAATTTGACCAAATCGTTCACCATGTTGGCTGTTTTGGGTATAAAAGTTTAGGCATTCTTTTACAATTTGCAGGACTTGATCCTCACCGTAAATCCCCGGCAGCTCTTTTGCCAGCTGAGGATGACGGCCAAGTTTACCCCCCAGTTGAACCCGGTATCCCTGGGCGCCTTTTGAAATTGTGCCGGTCGGGCAAACTTTCATGCACGCGCCACAATACAGGCAGCGGGTAAAATCGATCTGTGGGCATTCATGGTCGGCAATCAAAGTGATCGCGTTTTCCCGGCAGGCGTCGACACAGGCTTCGCAAAACGTGCAGGGTTCGTCAGTTAATTGCGGTAGGCAGGCAGCAATAATACCGATGTCCTTTATCTGGGGCTGCGAGCAGGCATTGGGGCAGTCTGCCAGCGTAATCCTGAATTCGTGGTGAAATTTTAGATCTCCGTCAACCCTTTTCTTGAGAAACCCGAGCAAGTCTTTTTCTTTGACCAGG
>JAAUYD010001620.1_pt1 | contig 22297 bp, 18 predicted proteins | sample 7278101 | NCBI WGS metagenome assembly JAAUYD01 (sample SAMN14350128, study PRJNA611818) | marine sediment metagenome | isolation source: surface marine sediment (0.6m) | place: French Polynesia: Moorea | collected 2018-08
AAGGGTGGGAAGAGAAAACCATGTGTATTGCTTAATTCTCCCCACACCTCCCACACTCCCCACACTCTCTATTTCATGAACTTTTCAAGCTTATCCGAGTAGTATTGGGAGAGGTGCGACCCAAGGGGAAGTTCCCTTGCCTAGGATGCGCGAACATTAAGGGTTTACGGCTTATTTACATTTCTTAAGACAGTTAACTATATTTATGTCCGACTACTTATATCTGAATAATTATTTTTACTTGTCTTGTTGCTTTTTAATGCTGTTATGGGAATACTAATGTCATGTCTTTATAATGTGCAATATAATCTTCTAGATTGTAACAAATACTTACTTTGACAATCTATTAACTATTATTCTTAACATGAGGTTTCTGAGATGTCTTTTGAAAAAAGTGTTTATGAGCGTGTAAAAGAAGATATGGAAAAATTAAAAATAGAGGAGGAAGAAAATAGACAAAAAATGGATGAACAAAGGATAAAAGAGCCTGGTTACATCTGGGATATAGATGAAGAGTTAGAAATACTAAAAGGCAAAATGGGTATTTCTTCTAAACCCAATAACCCTAACTCAGTTAACAACATTAATAATAATCTAAATAACGATAATAAGAAAATAGAAAACATTTTAAAGGATTTAAACGAATTAATTGGACTGAACACCCTAAAAGATGAAGTTCAAGAATATGTTAATTTTATCAAAATTCAAAACTTAAGAAAACAACAAGGATTATCGGGTCTTCCTATCACATTACATTCCGTTTTTTGTGGTTCCCCAGGAACAGGAAAAACAACAGTAGCAAGATTAATGGGTAAAATTTATAAAGAACTAGGAATTCTCAAAAAAGGACATTTAATTGAAACAGATAGATCCGGAATGGTTGCAGGATATATCGGACATACCGCTAAACAAGTAGATGAAATAGTAGAATCTGCTTTAGATGGGGTATTATTTATTGATGAAGCTTATACCCTAAAACCTATAGAGTCTGGTAATGATTTTGGTCAAGAAGCTATTGACACATTACTTAAAAGAATGGAAGATTATCGAGATAGAGTAGTGGTTATTGTGGCCGGATATGGGGAAGAAATGAATCGCTTTATTGACTCAAACCCTGGCCTACAATCTCGTTTTACTCGTTATTTCAATTTTGAAGATTATACACCCAAGGAATTATTATTGATTTTTCAAAGTATTTCTCAGAAACATGATTATAATTTGACTCAAGAAGCAGAGGACAAACTATCATCACACTTTGAAGCATTATATAACAATCGTAATAAAAGTTTTGGCAATGGTCGATTAGTTAGGAACATTTTTGAGAAAACGATTGCCAAACAAGCTAATAGACTAGCAAAATTGTCTAATTTTAATAATAACATGATACAAGAAATTTTACCTGAAGATATTGAGAATTAACTTTCACCGGAAACTTGAACAAAGAACGTCCGTTTTCTTGGTCCATCTAATTCCACTAACATTAAAGATTGATAGGTACCAAGAGCTAATTTTCCCTCTACAATAGGAATAACCTCACTGGTACTAAGGGTTATGGCCATGAGGTGAGAATGAGCATTTTCGGGTTCATCGGGAGGGACATCTCGTAAATGTAGATCATTGTGTAGATAAGAGTCTGTAGGGGGAGCTAATTTAGTTAAATAAGTTTTGATATCTTGTAATAGTCGGGTTTCATCTTCGTTAATAATAAGTGCAGTGGTTGTGTGTCGTGAAAAAACAAGAACTTGGCCATTCTTTATGGAAGTGGTGTTAATAAATTGCTGTACAGGTTCAGTAATATTATATAACCCAATATTTTCGTCAGTAGATAGGTTTAATAAAGTATGAAAAATTGACATAATAAATCAGTTTAAAAATGACAAATTTACTTTATTGTACTCCGACAGTTCTTCCATTTGAACCAAACACAATAGGAGTTTCTTGTTTTAAAGGTTCCCAACCTACATTATACCCTGCTTCCCATGCTTGTTTTCTCGCTGTTCTAAATGCAGAAAAACTATCGGGACGAACTAAAAATGCTAAATAATCTGTTTTAGGATCGAACTTTTTTAAGGTTCTATTAAAATCTGAATCCGTTTGAGCAATAGTCTTATAAGATTCTCCTGTTTCGGGGGTTAAGGGTTCATAAATTAGTGCATCAAGATCATAAAATTTTACTTTGTAATGTTTCGTTTCTCCTTTAAATCGTCGAAAATTTTGAATGGTTTGCGCTCGACAATTTTCGTATTCTTGAATACGATTAAGATAAAATTGATACGTATAAGTGTCTAAATTACTAGGAAGTTCAGGTAAAGAACATTCGGGTAAATTTTTCATTAAAAGTGCAATTTGACGGTCGACTTCTTCATCATCAAGATAAGATATTTTATTATTTCTAACTTCAAAAAAGCGGGGTTTTTTCTCAGTATTAGAGACTAAGGGGGTTGTAACAAGGGTACTTGACTCTACTGCGACAACGGTAATAAATAAACTAATAAACATTAATACCCCAACGGTATTGGTAAGAATATCTAAAAAAGAATCTAGGTTTTGATTGGGTGAGTTTAAATGGCGATATCTTCTAGTTCTCATTGTTTTTTAATTCTTCGATTTTTAATTTCCAATTTTCATCAATAGGTTCGTATCCAATATCGATCCCCTGTTTTTCTACCATGTCTCTAACTTGTTGAAACACATCGATTCCTTGGGGACGAAGAACAACAATTAAATACTGTTTATCTTTGTTTTTTTGTACCTCCCTAATTAATTGATTTAGCGGCGATCGCTGATTATTAATGTCAGATTTAGGGACAAAAACTTGACTGGGATGTAATAAAACTCCGTCCTCCCGACATTCTATATATTTGGGTATTTTACCTTGATTTTCCCCAGTGGTTTCTTGTTTAGCAATGATGGTAATTTCTCGCTCATTTTGTAACAGTTGAGTGGTTAAAACAATGATTAATAAAATGAGTGTACCGATGGTACAAGCTAAAATAGAAAGAAAAGGAAATAATTCAACTTCTAGAGGTTTTTTAGAAAAAGAACGATGGCGCATATCTTTAAATGAAGTCAGAAGTCAGGAGTCAGAAGTCAGAAGTTTAATTTATCATTTCGACTTCGTTCAGTGATAAAGTTGAGGATTCTAAGCACTAACTAAAATTAAACGAATATGTTGTTATATTTTAGCTTATACTTATCCCAATCTAAAATGTTAGTATTTTTAATACAATTGATAGATGAGGACTTCTATCGACATTTTATTAAAGTTCTTCGGAATCGGTAAAAGTAATTAAACGAGGTTTACTTAGTTTTTCTAGAATGGGTTGGATATGTTTAATTTCTGTAATCATAGACTGAGAAAGTTGTCGATTAACATTTAATTGTTGATCTAAAGTTTCTAAGAATTTACTTTTTTCTTCTATACTCATACTATTAATTTTTTCAATTTGTTCGATTAAATTACCACTTAATTGTTGTAATTTTTCGATTTCTGAAATAAAGCTTTGAGAGAAATTTTCTGCTGCTTGTTTGGCATAAATTTGGGCTGGTTCAATTAAGGCTTCAGGATTAGGTAAATAGTCTTGAAACGCTTTACGAATGGATTGATTAATACCATCATAATCTAGAGATTCACTTCTTTCTTTAAGACGAGGTAACACTAAATCATTGATATAGATATCGATTCTTAGGAGTAAACGGGATTCCATTCTTTCCACTAAAACTAAAGGAATCATCACCAAAACACTTAATAATAAGGCTAACAAGGTGGTGTCAAATGCCACTGCTAACCCACTGGTAACGGTTCCAATTCCTTCCTTAATTTGCTCAATTTCTCCGGCTTGTTCTAGGAAACTAGAAAACCCATTTACCGCTTGACTAATACCAATCACTGTCCCAATAAATCCTAATAAGGGAATAGCCCAAACAAGAACACGGGGAAAGCTATAAGAAGCATCCGTTGCACTTAAATAAAAAGTAGAATCGTCTAGGGCTAATTCTGTAGCTAATTTACGGCTTCCTGACTGAATATAAGCTCCTAAAATACGACTACAACGAATGGGTAAAAGTTGATTATGTTTGGTTAAATTATTTTGTAAAGTGAGTAAATCCCGCGATCGCGGATTATCGAAGGTAACGGTTTGGGGAACCCAAGATCGGCGTAATGCTAAGGATTCTTGCTGTAATTTAATTAGTTTAATGACAGTCAAACAAACCACGAAACAAGCCAAATAAATCACTAAAAATTGGGTAAACCCTCTTTCATATAAAAGAATCCCAATAAAAGTGGGTCTTAGGAATAACAAAGTCAAGGTATAAATAGCGATAAATAGCAATAAAGCCATCAAGGAGATTAGCCAGAAATTAACCTCTAATTTCTGGCGTTCAGTATCTCCTGATAATAATAAATATTTGTTGGGTTCTTTGGTTGGTGTTTTCATCCTCAAGTTGTTATGAAAATAGGGAACAAGGATTCAGGTATAGAGAATGACTTAAAGTTATCATAAATAATCAAATAATTAAACCCGATCCCGATAGAGGCAAGAGAATGGTAAAAGTTGTGCCTTGATTGGGTTGAGACATAACTTTAATGGTTCCCCCCATCCCTTCTACCAAAGTTTTGACGATAGATAAACCCAAACCAGTTCCCCCAATGTTGCGACTTCTGGCTTCGTCTACTCGATAAAACCGCTCAAAAATGCGGGTTTGATCCGCTAAAGGAATACCTACACCGCGATCGCACACTTGTATTTTTGCTTGTTGTTTCTCTTCAGTCAATTTAATCATAATCGGTTCAGAAGAATGAGAATATTTAACCGCGTTGTCAATTAAATTCAAAAAGACTTGTTTAAGGCGATTTTTATCCCCTTTTATGGCGATCAATTCATTTGGGAGAGAAATCTTAACAGGGATTGGATATTGATGGACCATTCCCTCAATTTCAGTTAATAGTTCATTTAGGACAATGGTTTCTAAATTAAAATAGGTTCCACCATGTTCGGCCCTAGCTAAATCTAATAAATCCTGTAATAATTGAACCGTGCGATCAGCCTCGGATGAAGCGGTTTCCAGAGCTTCCCGTTGTATGTCTGTTAAATTATGACCCCGACGTAAGGTACTTTGTAAATACCCAGAAACCACTGTTAACGGGGTGCGTAACTCATGGGAAACGTTGCTGACTAACTGACTTTGATCTTCCCAAGCATGAGAAAGACGAGTTAGGGTTGTTTGTAGGGTTTGAGCTAATTCTTTGACCTCACTGGGAGCATTTTCTAATTGAAGTTGCACTTCTCCTAGGGTTTCTGGGGAAATATCTTTGGTCATATGACTCATGCGCTTTAATGGTTTTAAAGCGGTTAAGATATACCAAGCGATCGCTATCATCATTAAAATGGTTGCAATAATGCTAATCATCAACAGACTACGCATCACACTCCAAAACATCATCTGATCCTTGGTAATATCTTGAGCAAGATAAAACTGTCCCAATGTTACCCCTTTGACCACTAATTTTGTCGAACATAATAACCAATAACGATTATTAACCCGTTGTAGTTCTGGTTGAGGAGGAATATCTGTCAAAGAGACTAAATCTTTTCCTCTCATCCCCATTTCTAAAGCTTGAGACTGAGCAAGCATTTCACCTTCAGGGGTTTTTACCCATAGTAACGTTTGGGGGTTAGAAAGGTTATCAATGGCTTTTTGGGTTCCCTCTTCCAAGGAAACCATATCGCTATAGATTTCTACATCAGAAGGAAAACGACCCGCAATATAGCGTGTATTATTTTTATGGGTGACAACTAGGATACTCTGCATTTGCCAACTGATCCAGATTACAACTCCACTGAGTCCTAAAATGGACATCGCAGCGATACCGACGGTGAGTCGAACTCTTAGAGAAGTTAGATTGGATAGTTGTTTCACATTAGGGAACGATTTGATCAAGAACATTGTCAGCAATCTAATATGAGTCTACCTTGATCTTGTCACAGTTAACTAAACCGTAAATGATAAAAACCTGAGTTTTAGCTGAAAGAGTCACAGTTTTTATCCTTAGATAACAAAAATCTTAGTTGAGATTGTACGGAAGTAGAGGGAGTCTTTGGAGACTGGGAGTCTTAATATATATTCTCCCCCTCACCCCGTCACTTCCCACACTCCCCACCCTTCCCACACTCCCCACCCTTCCCACACTCCCTATCACCCCGTCACCCCGTCACTTCCCACACTCCCCACCCTTCCCACACTCCCCACCCTTCCCACACATCCTAAACCCCCCATTCAGTCTATACCTAAAGGTCTTTGTCACCCCGCCACCTTTTTGATACTATCTTGAGGAGAGAGTTGTCTCCCGAATTATTCTTATACCTTACAAAAGAAACAATGCCAGAACCATTTAGATTTAGCAGTGGTAATCTTGCCTATACCGTACAAGATTTAATTGGAGTCTGCCATCAGTCTCCTCAAGAAGTAATATATTATTTGAAACGGGGGGATTTTGAGAAATGGTTAGCCTATATTGGTGAAACAGAGATCGCTAAAAAAGTTGAGGAAGTTCGTCAACTCTCAGTCACAGAAGAAGAACAGTTAAAAAAGTTTATCACAGTTCTCCAACCCCCTGAACCCGAAAAAGATCTCCCAATTTCTCCCCCAGAAAAGACAATTTCTGAATCACCTGCTACAATAACACAATTAAATCAAGACACTTCTAAAACAGAAGTGGAAGAGATAGATCCAAAGGATAAAGAAACAGAATCACAAGAAACAAGTCCTATGACACAATTAAAAGAAAATACAGTAGAAGCTCCTGAAGCTAAAAAAGCAATAGAAACTCCCGAAGTTAAAGAAACTGCAACTGAAGTAACTGAAACTGAGGCTAAAAAAGCAACAGAAACCCCTGCTACTTCTGAGGTAGAAGAAACGGCAACTGAAGTAACTGAAACTGAGGCTAAAAAGGCAACAGAAACCCCTGCTACTTCTGAGGTAGAAGAAACGGCAACTGAAGTAACTGAAACTGAGGCTAAAAAGGCAACAGAAACTCTTGCTACTCCTGAAGTTACTGAGGAACCTCAAGAACCCATTGCGCCTCCTAATGAATATTCTGATGAAGGTCCTGAGGCAAAAAGTTCTTTTGCTAAAGCACTTCAAGGCTTTATGTCTAACTATATTAGCAACAACTAATTCATTTTGATTTATTAGTTAGGAGATAATAATCTCCTAACCCTTAAACCCGAAATAACCCAATCCTGCTCCCATTACTTCAGCTAAAATACTAATAATTCTGAAGATAGCAATGGTTGTTAATACAATTTCGATGGGTAAAGATGATGTTTCTAATAAAGCAATAATAGTTGCTTCAAAAACCCCTAAACCTCCAGGCGCACCGGGAATCACTAAACCCAGTAACCAAGCGAAACTAAAAGCACTAATAATTATCGGTACTTGTTGAAAAGAAATAGACATAAATGCCATCAAAGCTAAAATAAACCCCAATCCTCTTAATAATAAAAAGATAATTTCACCCATTAAAATACTACGAGGATATTTCTGTAAGTAAATAGCTTCTTTATCTTCCTTTGATTTTAGCTTTTTCACGAAGCGAATAACTCGATTAATAATAATCGGATGAATCCCTACTAAAACGCTAATTAAAAGAAAACATTGTAAGAATAATATATTAAAGTTTTTTGTTGTTTCAATAATGCCAATACTATGACTTAATAAAGCAATCAATAAAGCAGCAGCAGCCATCAATAAAGGTTCTAATAAAACACTTAAACTAGCCACAGATAAAGAAACACCTTGTTTAGAAACAGCATTAATACGACCATAAAAATGACCAACATTTCCAGGTAAATATTTATAAATATTAGTAACTAAATATATGTTTAAACCCCATTGATAAGAACAAGCTTGTTTAAATAATTTGAGTATTCTTATCCAGACAAAAGCAGACCAAATATGTGCTAATAAAGTAACAATTAAGGCTAAAAATAAAAATAGCCATCCTTGAGAATTAATTGTAATTTCTGTAACTGCTTGCCAATGATTTCTAAAAGTAGAAACAATAAAAAATACGGTAATCCCTAGTATTATCCACTTTAAATAAGTTTTAATTAATGACATAAAACAATCGGTAAGAACTTTACTTAATAATAAGGCAAGATGAGCATTTTTTTACATTGGAAGAAAAAAGGTAATATTGACAAGTTAGTTTTCGATTTCTGTTACTGTGACAATATCTTGTTTATTTTCAATTTCCTGAGATACTTCAATTTCATTAGATACAGGGGTATAAATATCACATTCAATTTCTGGAACTCTAATAGTAATAATTAATGAATAACGAACAGTTTGATCATAACGTTCAAGATAACCCTTTTCTTTCCACCATCCACCAATAGGAAAAACTCCAATCATTTTTCTTGATGCTAATTCAACAGCACTTCCAGTCCATCTATCAGAATGTAATGAGCCTTTATTTCTTAAATTTTCACCCAGAAACCAGTTATCATTCTCTCCACTGCTTGAAATTTTTTCATCTTTTTCTCTCATTGCTTGATTAATTCTTTTCTGAAATTGTGTATTACTTTCTAATGGTCTTTTGACTTTAAACCTTAACCCATGTGAAGCATAGCTGTGCTTCTTTTCATAACCACGTTCACCAGGATTAGGTTCAATGAAGTAAGATAATGTCACTTTTAATTCTACATTCGTTTCTCCTAATTCTTGTAATTTTTCGGTTGGCCAAGGTAAATTATGAAAATTCATTTCATTAGTTTTAATCTTACTTGATCCTTTAACAAATGGTTTCACTTGATCTTCAATAATTAAGGTTAAGTCATTATTAGCACTTTTTAAAGCTCTTTCTAAGTCAGGAACACCATAACCATATCGACGAATAATAGAAGCTTTTTTTCTTTGAGAAGAAGCTGACTCAAAATGCTCTTGCATTGCTGGTGTCCATTCTGCTGAATGTACAATTAAAGCGCGGATTGTTTCTGGCCAATAGTTCGGTTTTTCTGCTAATATTCGCGCAGCCATATAACTTGCTAATGCAGTGGCACAACTGGTGTCTGACATTCTTTCAAATAATCTTCTTTCGGGACGATGATAAGTCGTTAAAATAGATAAATCATCAATATTTTCTACTGAATTTTCTCCGTCAGAAGCACAATTTCCCCCTTCAAAAACAACATCAGGACGAATTGGCCATTGATTTTCCCAAGAAACAGAAGTGCGACTTCTAGGAGATAAATCACCACATGGTGCAACAGCTTGCCAACCGTTAAAGTCAGGATGAGTAATATTAATTTTTTCTGTATAAGCTCCAACAATTAGAGCATTCCAAGCTTGTGCAGGGTTTTCAATTGTTTCTGTATCATTAATATTAAGATAATCAGAAGCATATATATCATCTCGAATATTTCCTGCCGAAATGATCATCAATCTTTTATAATTATCTTCACCAAAACAAAGTTGATCAATTGCTGCTGACCAAGATGAAGGAGTCCCATAATTCGGAGAAGGTTTAGGACTTGTTATTGCCATACAAAAAATTCGTTTTCTTATTGGGTTTTGAATTTCGGGAAGAAATACCCCTTGTTCTGTAATTGCTCCATATAATTCGGGATCATTTTTTCCAACAGGGGGAAGAATTTTAACTGATTCCAAACAGTGAGCAAGGGTTATATATTCAGAAGATGTTAAAGCGTCAAATAAGTCAGAATAAAGAACCAATCCAGCCATTTGAGTTCCGTGTCCATTATGATCATTTGTTTCCCAATTTGGCTCACAGGTATATAAGTCAGCAGTATCAAGACCTTTTTTGATAAGTTGATGCCTCCAATTAACTCCCGTATCAAGCAAACATACCGCAACAGCATCATCTCTAATATCAATATCATATCTCAATAATTCAAGTCTATTCTCTAAATCTCTTATCCATTGTTGCTGCTCAATTAATCCCATTTCAAGAAAAAAGGAGGGAGTATCTTTAGCAATTCGTAATTCAGCAATAGTATCAGAATTTTTAATGACTTGTTCCATTGCTTCTACGTTAGCCATTACTAAGACAACAATTCTTTCTGGAAACTTTATTTCTGATTTAGTAGGAATTTCTAATCTTTGCGTGATAGCTTGAAAGTTCTCTAATTGATCACGACGTAACCAAACTTCCCACCAAATTGCTTGTCTATTTTGAGGAAACAAGTCAAGATTATCAGTAAATAATGATTCAACTGTGGCAATTTTAATATTTTCTATTCTCGTTATTAAAGCTTCAAAATTACGTTTTTTTATTTCAATCTCACTTTGAGTTTCTCGAAATGCTCGAAACATAGAATAGGGTAAGGAACTTAATGAAGGGGCAAAAGCGAGTACAGGAGGTACAGGATAACTCATTTCTTCTATTGAGTTTGATAATTTCTTGATGAAAATCAAAATAAAATTCTTCAATTTGTTATAAATAATGTTTATTGTCAATGGTTTGTTACTATCACGATATTGGTCAATTTTTATTGGGAAAAAATTGATGGCTACTTTTGGAATAAAAACAATAGCTTTAATGATGGTATCTTGTTCTTGAACTGAAATAAGCTCAATCTTTCTATCTTGATTCTCTAGTATCTCAAAGACATTTGTTGTATCTTTATTGATCTCAAATTCTAAATAAAATCCAGGTTTACCAACAGCAATCTGTGATGCACGAGATTTTAACTGTTGACGAGCTTTTTTAATAGCTTTACTAACTGCACGTTCTAACTTTTCAGCGTGTTTTTGACGATTGCGACGAAGAGGTAATGGTGTATATTCTTCATCCGAATTTGTATATTTTGCCTTTTTACCATGGTTGCGTAGATATAGGTGAGCAAGATTGCGAGAGTATTTTGCCATTCTATTAATTGTCTTTAGTCATCGAAACTCATCTCTTTACGTTCCATAATAGCTGAAATTAGGGATTTTTCACTAACTTTGCCACTGTTTGATAAGACTGCCTGCTTTGCTGCTTCATCTGTTGCTCTTACAATTTCAGCCTGAGCAAGTCCCGTTGCTTTCTCTATAATTTTTGACCAATCTTTCCATTCAATTTCAAAACTTATTAAACGAGTTTGAATCAGTTCACGGATAATGTCTGAATCAGGTAACTTATATTTTATGACATCATCAAATCTTCTAAAAAGAGCTTTATCTAGTAAGTTAGGATGGTTAGTCGCTGCAATAATTAGACTTTCTCCTTGATCGTTTTCTAGAAGCATCAAAAACGAGTTAAGAATCCGTCTAATTTCTCCTACATCATTCATATTTTGACGTTGCGTACCAATGGCATCAAATTCATCAAAAAAATAGACTCCTTTTGTCATTGTCATTGCCTCAAAAATGAGTTTCAATCGACTAGCGGTTTCTCCCATATATTTACCAATAAGACTGTCATATAAGGTGGTAAATAAAGGTAATTGAAGCTCTCCTGCTAAGGCTGCTGCTGTCATGGTTTTTCCCGAACCAGGAGGCCCCACTAATAATAATTTACGACGAGGTGTAAGATTATGTTCTCGTAGCCGTTTTCCTTGTCTTTGCTCCGTTAACACTCGTTTTAATCTAACAGCTAGTTCAGAAGGCAAAATCATATCGGACAGCCTCGTATCAGGATATCTCACGGAAACAAGGTTTGCTAAATCTCCTTTAGGTTGTACTAAGGGGATAGGGTCAGATGTCCTTTGTATAACTGATTTACGAGCTTTTGCCTGGTCTATTAATTCTCGAATTTCTTGGGCTAATTTACCATGTCCAAGTCTAGCTTCATGTGCAGCCATCTGTAGAGCAGCAGAATAAAATTGCTGTTCCTCTCCTTCTAGATGACTTCTTAGAAGTGCTAGGATATGGCGAGCGGTGGACATGATAGTTTTTTAATTTAAACTCTCTATTATACTAAATGATCTCAAGTCTGAGTGCTTCTAAACATAATAATAAGTTTTTTAGAATAGACTTTCAAACTATTTAGTATAAGTATACTACACTCTGTGCTTATTTTAGTTGATATAGCTAAAGATTGAAAGATTAAATGATACTTCTGTAACGTTGATTTGTTTCAAGGTACTTAACTTAGTTTGCTAAGAAACTAGAAAAGTATAAACAATAGAGTTGACAACTAGGAAATACTTCTTTACCCTGCAATTTAACTAACCCCATACTGGCTAATTTATAAGCGATAATCGTTTCTAATTGTATGGGTTCTTTGACTTGTATTACTTTAGCAAAAGCAGAAGCGAGATCGGGATTTTTTTGTAAAGTAATTAGATGGTTTTGCAGGTGATGATGATAAATACCGGTGGGGTTTGGTGCTTCTTCTAACAGTTGTTTCATCGTTATGTCATCTTGATAGAGATGATAAAAAGCAAGACGAATTAAATAGGGATGTCCCCCTACCATCTTCATTAAGTCTTTTAAGGGTTCATTTTCTTCATGATCAATAAGACTGGAGAGAGAATGCAACGTTGCCAAGGTTTCCACTTGTTTTAAGGTAAATTCAGGTAATTGGATGGGAATACCAACATTAAAAGGAGATTGCTGGAATTTTAGGGGGATATAAATTTCCGTAGAATGAACGATAATTAAGCGTAAATTCTGCCAAATATCAATATTATTGCCTTCTTCATGCCAAAAACGTAAGAGGGGTAAAAATTCCTGAGCAACCTGTCCATATTCAAAGAGATGATTCACTTCATCTATGGCTAAAACTAAGGGTTTATCCAAGGATTCCAAAATATAACCTTGTAAATAAGCAGTACAGCTAACTTTACTCCCTAACTCTTCATCCCAATAGTCATCCAGTCTGGGATCTTTGTCTAACTGTCGAGCAATATTAGCACAAATCCAACGCAGAAACCGATCTAAATCGGTAAATAAAGTGTTATCTGCTTGTTGTAAGTTTAAACGCACCGTATGGTATTCATTTTTTTCAGCAAATGCTAAAATTCTTAACATTAAAGAGGTTTTTCCCATTTTAGTTGGGGCTTTAATCCGTAACAAGGCTGCTGGTTTGATAATTTCAGCATAAGCGCGCTGTTCAATGGGATAACGTTCTATATACAATGGAGAATTGAGTGGGACTGTTCCATCAGGAAAAGGCAATTGATTCAATGCACTGATAGATAGGGACGGTGTTTTGTTCAGAGATTGTCTTAGGGCGGTACGGAGGTTACTTTTGGTGATCTTTATGCCTAAAATGTCTGAGAGTGATTGCCAAAGTCGAGAACCGACAACTCTGATATAATCAGGATCATAGCCATTTTCTTCTGCAATCATTTGATAAGTTTTCCCTAACCAACACTGACGAAATACTAATGTTTGAACATCATTGAGACAGTGAGGTTTAAGGATCGTTTCTACTAAGGTAAAGGCTTCTTCTTCAGATAACATTTTTCAGTGTTTGAGAATAGATAATAGATCACATTTGATTCTATTTTCTCACAGACAAGTTATTTCCTAATTTATACACTAAATTTAGAAGGTTTAACACTATAGCACTATGGATTCAGATCGGATATTTTTATGCTCCTGTGTTCCTTATAACCAAAGTCTATATATCCTAACTCTTTTTTGTAGTGCTATGTTTTTTCTGTTATTACGATTAAGTTAAATCTTCTGATTGACCTTGCTGAGATTATTAAGAGATAACGAGCATGAATAAGTCTTATCAAAATAAAAACGATTTTTCCTTTGCATTAGCACAACTCAATCAACAGTTTCCTGCCTTAACTTCTATTGCTTGCATCTGGATACAAACCATTCTCAATACAATGAATGATAGTGTGATCTTGCTGAATAAAAATCATCAGATTTTAATGGCTAATCAATCTATTTTGAGTTTATTAGGTTATGAAGAAAATGAATTAATTAATCAATCTATTATCAATATTTTAGATAATGAGAGTTATGATTTATCCACCATTGGAAATAGTGTAAAACAAACAATAGAGGCGACTTATCTCAAAAAAAATGGAGAAAAAGTTGAAGTGCTTCTGTCTAGTCACTTAATTTACGATGAAAACGAAAAGATCATGGCTATTATCTGTATAGCTAAAAATATTAGTCAAGAAAAAAGAATTGAGCAATTAATTAAAGATAATGAATATCAATTAAACTATGATCTTCGTCATGATAAATTAACAGGCTTACCTAACCGAAGACTATTTTCAGAGGAACTGGAAAAATCTCTACAAAAAGCCCATGAAAATAACAATTTTTCTTTTACTGTTCTCATATTAGATTTGGATCAATTCAAATTAATTAACAATAGTTATGGACATTTAATGGGGGATGAGCTTTTAATTCAAATTGGGAAACGATTAAAAAAGTATCTCCATTCTCAAGACATTTTAGCGCGATTGGGAGGAGATGAATTTGGAATTATTTTGAATCATCTGGGTAACTTAGATCATACTTTAGAAATCATTGATTTTATTAAACAAGATTTTGCTCGTCCTTTTAAATTGAATAGTTATGAAGTTTATAGTAGTGCTAGTATTGGTATTACTGTAAGTGATTCTAACTATCAAAAAGTTGGGGATATTTTACGAGATGCTGATGCAGCTTTACACCAAGCTAAAATTAAAGATAAAGCAAGTTATACTATTTTTCGGCAAGAAATGTACGTTGAAGCTGTTAATCGTCTGCAATTAGATAATGATTTAAGACGGGCGATTGACCGCAAAGAATTTGAACTTAGGTATCAACCCATTGTAGAATTAAATACCAAAAAAATCACAGGATTTGAAGCATTAGTAAGGTGGAGACATCCCGAAAAAGGTTTGATTTCTCCTGGAAAATTTATTCCTATGGCAGAAGAAACAGGATTAATTATTCCTTTGAGTAACTGGATTTTAAATCAGGGTTGTCAACAGATGTATGAATGGCAAAAACTTTCTGAGAATTCTCAAGGACTTATTATCAGTATTAATCTTTCTGCCAAGGAGTTTTCACAAAAGAATCTAGTGGAAAAAATCATTAATACTGTACAAAGATTAGGGATAAATAATCACTGCTTAAAGTTAGAAATTACAGAAAGTTGTATTATTAATAATACAGAAGAAGTTCGTTCAATTTTAACCGAATTAAAAGCCTTGGGAATTAAGTTATCAATGGATGATTTTGGTACAGGTTACTCCTCCTTAAGTTATCTACATCGCTTTCCTTTTGATACCTTGAAGATTGATCGTAGTTTTATTAAAGATATGTCCCAAAGTACAGATAAATTGAGATTAACCCAAACCATTATTAATCTCGCTAATGATTTTGGCATGGAAGTGATTGCAGAAGGAATCGAAACTAGGGAACAATTTGAACAATTACAGCAATTAGGATGTTCCTATGGACAGGGATATTACTTTGCTCAACCTTTAACTGCCCAAGCAGCAGAAAAGGTTATCATGGAGGGGAATAATCAGCTAATTGTCTAAACTTATTTATAGAAAAAATGATGATAGAAATTGTAACACCAAGACTTAGACTAAGAGAGTGGAAAGAAGAAGACAAAGAACCATTTTTTAAGCTCAATTCAGATCCAAGGGTAATGAAATTTATGCCAAAACTGTTATCAAAACAAGAGAGTAATGATTTTGTTGAACGGATAAAATTAGGGTTTAAACAAGATGGATATAGTTTTTTTGCAGTAGAATTGATTAAGGATAAAACGTTTATTGGATTAATTGGTTTATCTATTCCTAAATTCCATAGTTTCTTTACTCCTTGTGTTGAAATTGGCTGGCGTTTGGCTTACGATTATTGGGGTAAAGGTTATGCAACAGAAGGAGCAAAAGCATCTGTTGATTATGGATTTAAAGAACTAGGTTTATTTGAAATTGTCTCATTTACTGTTCCTGAAAATATCCGTTCTCGTACAGTTATGGAACGAATTGGTATGCGCTATGTTGATGAATTTAATCACCCTGTATTGCCACAAGGACACCCTTTAGAAAAGCACGTTTTATATAAAATTATCAATGTACCTTACCAATAGGAAAACTACTATAGCATTTCCTGAACTCATGAGGTACACTTAATATTCAACTTCTGAACTTCCGAACTTCCGAACTTCCGAACTTCCGAACTCCTAAAACGAGAAGAGTTTGTACCTTACCAATAGGCAAACTACTACCATTAAAGCCAATTTCCAATTAAAGTATAAGCTGACCAATAAAAAGGATGTTTATACCAACGGTTTTTTAACATAGTTAATTGTGCTTGTCTTAGTGCCTCTGCTTTTGATAATTTATTAGTAGATAATTGTTTATAAAATTGTCCCATAATTACCGCAGCACCTTGGTCATTAACCGACCATAATGTAGCTAAGGTACTTCTTGCACCTGCACGTACAGCAAACCCTGCTAACCCCAACGCAGCAGCATTGTCTCCTGATGCTGTTTGACAAGCACTTAAGATTAATAATTCAATGGGATTATTGCCTCTAGGATCATTTTCTTTCAATAATTTTTCTAATTCTAACACATTAATATAACTATCCCAAGCAACGATAAACGTTTGTTCAAATTGAGAACTAAATTGACCATGAGTCGCAAAATGAACAATAGGAAATAATTTATTTTTTAAGATAGTTTGTAAATTATTTAAGGTAAATTCTTCATTGAGTAGAGCCATATTAGGCACTTTTTTTTGAATTGATTTCAATTCCTTTTGAACAAAAAATAGAGGGACTAAACCCTCTCGCTCAAATTCTTCTGTTACTCCAGCAAACAGTGTATTTAATCCTTGGTTTTGTAGCGGTTGTGGTGATAATAACGTTAACCCAGGACTCAAGGCAACTTGATAGTTTTTAATGAGATAGTTTTTGCCATCATATAAAGCATTCATCGGTGCATTTCTAAAGATTCCGTCTTGGACAAAAACTAAGGTTTTAATATCTGCTTTTTCTAGTTTCTCAAGAAAAGGTTTAACTAACCATTCATATAAAACTTTCCCATCATCAAAAAATGCTCGTTGACTTCTTACTACAATATTATAACGAAACTGTTGGACTTGTTTTTCTAATTTTTCTTGAGGAATTTGTGTGATATGAACTTGTAAAAGTTGATTCGGTAAACTGACTAAAACAGCCAAGCGATCGCTTAAAATGATAGGATAAATAATGGCAGCATGAGGATCGATTTCAGCTATATCAACTGGCTCACTTTCAACACAAATATCCTTAAAAAAGTTATTTAATTGTGCTGCTTGTAATGCTTCGATTTGTTGGCGAGCTTGTTCTAAATTTTTTTGGTTAATAAGTTCTTGATTATTATTAGGTAATAATAAACTCAGTAATTCTCGATAAACAGGTTCAACTTTCTCTTGAAAATAAAATTGATTTTCTCTATTATTCCCTAAATCAACCGTTAAGATTTGAAGATTTTTGACAGCTTCTAAATAAGCCAAAATAGCCTCTTTTTTACGTTCTAATTGACACAAAATTCTTCCTAACTGCCATTGCAATATATAGGTGGTACTAGGAAGTTGTATGGCTTGAGATTTTACTAATGCTTGTTCGGTTAATTGTTTAGCTTTTTCATTTAATTCTTGACTGGTTAAATTGATTTGATTATTGTCAATAAAATGATGAGTTTTTGAGCATTGAGAGTGATTATTATCTGGAATGGTCATAAATTGACAAGTTTGACTCATCCCTAGTTTCTCATATAGTTTTCCTAAATTACCAACAGTATAAATAATTCCTTTTTCATAGTTGATTATTTCAGCTTCTTGTTGAGCATTCTGCAATAAATCTTGAATCTTTTGCCAAGATGGCAATGAATTAGAATCATGAGCTAAATGACTCCATGCTAATAAAAGGTTAGCTAAATAAATTTGGCTATCGACTTTATTTTTATTTAAAGATAATTGTGATAAATTATTTTCTATGTTAACTAATAATTCTTCTCCTTCTATCCATGATTTATCCTTAATTAATAAATTGAGTTCAGCCAATTGACTTTTTACTTTAGTTTCAAGATCAGTGGTTGTTATTATAACTTCCTGATAAATCTCTTTTGCCCCTTGAATATCATTTTGTAATTCTAAACTTTTTCCTATATTGAATAAAATAGATGCTTTTGTTGCCCGAGAAGATACTTGAGCTAAAATCTGATTTAATATCTCTTGAGAACTGTCTAAATCTCCCTGTTGACGTAACAGTTGTGCTAAAGTTAACCATCCAGCTTGTTGTAATGGCGTTAAACTGTTAGATAATGAAGCAGTAATCTGCTCAAAAGTTAACTGCTCACAACTTAGACTCTCATCAATTAAATTATCAGTTAATTTTTGACAAGCTTGTCTATATAATCCTAATGCTTGTAAAGCTCTAGATTGATTAATATTTGTGCGTAAAATACCAAAACTATCTTGATTTTTTTCATAAGTTGCCGTAGCTTTTTCCCAACTTAATAAAGCAGCCAAAGCATTACCTTTCCCCAAGAATAGTGTTCCTTGAATATTAAAAGCTTCAGCTAAAATAGAAAGAATTTTATTATCTTGTGGTTGAGACTGTAATAAGTCTAAACTGTTGTTAATGGAACTATCTGCTTTTTCCCATTGTCCCAAGTGACTGTAAGCTAAAGCCAAATAACTTAATACTCTTCCTTGAGACATAACGTCTCCTTGTTGTTGATAATCTTCAACAATTTTTAACCAAGTTGCGATCGCCTGGTTAATATCACCTTGTTGGTACCATTCTCTTCCCTGTTGTTCCTCAACCAAAGCAGGAGCAGCAACCATGACCCGATTCCAGCCAAAATTAGACCAAGAAAGGGTTAAAGTTAAGCTAAGGAATAATAACAAGAGAAAACGAACAGAGGAACTTACAATCAAACCCATATTACCTGTCTTTTGCCTTGTACATTAAGAATTAACTCTATCTAAAATAGCACTGCTAATAATCTAGAAATTTTCTATAGCAGTTCCCATACTTGTGAGGTACAAACTTTTCTAGTTTTGGGAGTCAGGAGTTCGGGGGTTCGGGAGGGCAGGCTTCGCCCGATGCTCCCCAGCAGAAGTTGAATATTAGGTGTACCTTATGAGTCCAGGAAATGCTATATAAAATTTTCAGATTCATACACAACCGAATCACGTTATTCTAAGATTAAAATAGGGTTAATAGCCCTTCGGGCGAGGCAGGGGGCAGAAGGCAGAAGGCAGAAGGGAAAGTTCCCTCAAAAAGCAAGCCTTGCTGCCTCGCCCAATGGGGTTCCGCGTCCCCCGCCAAAAGCTGAGGTCACGTCTTCCGAGGTTTCCTCGGAAGCGTGTGATGACCGTTTGATTTGGCGGTCTTCGTTTAGATGTGGGTCTGAATCCCCCTCTAAACGGCCTCGGAGCCTCCTGCCTTTCAACTCCTGCCTCCTTCAATAGCTCCTTCAAAAATCCATTATCTGTGGCCAACCCCTAAATGATGTTAGAGACTGCTTCCTTAAAAACCATGAAACATACCCTTTCTGTCTTAGTTGAAGATGAAGCCGGCGTTTTAACCCGTATTGCTGGTTTATTTGCTCGTCGTGGGTTTAATATTGAGAGTTTAGCAGTAGGACCAGCAGAACAATCTGGAATCTCTCGTATTACAATGGTAGTACCTGGAGATGATAATACGATTGAACAGTTAACCAAACAACTCTACAAATTGATTAACGTTCTTAAAGTCAACGATATTACCCAAACCCCTTGCGTTGAACGGGAATTGATGTTAGTAAAAGTTAGTGTTACTGCGGCTAACCGCGCAGAAGTATTAGAAGTGGCTCAAGTGTTTCGTGCCAGAATTGTCGATATTTCTGATGACACTGTAACCGTAGAAGTAGTGGGAGATCCTGGAAAAATGGTGGCCATTGTGCAAATGTTGAATAAATTTGGCATTCGAGAAGTAGCACGCACCGGGAAAATTGCCCTAACCCGTGAATCTAGGGTTAATACAGAATATCTCAAGTCTCTAGAAGCCAAACTTAGCTAACAACTTGTGGTAAGAGCGGTTAATGTATTTTAATGAACTATAATCAATAGGAGTGTTTAAGAGACTAGCAATTATGAGCAACATTAACGAACAAATCGAACAAGAAAGAGAAAATGCCAGAAACGTTTGTAGCACAGAAGGAGCTTCCTCTGGAGACTGTGCTGCGGCTTGGGATGCTGTTGAAGAACTTCAAGCAGAAGCTTCTCATCAACGTGAAAACGAAACCCCCAAAACCAGTTTTGAACAATATTGTGATGATAATCCCGACGCAGTTGAATGTCGAGTTTACGACGATTAAGGAAAATGGGGAGTTTTATTAGCCTATTGTCCTTTCAATTCGTCTAAAGCTTACAGCAGTGAAGATTCCCTATAATTTTCACTGCTTTTTTACCTAAACAATTGTTAAATATTTGATAATCTATTAATTTATTATGTCAGTTTTGGCGGCGATCGCAGTTTTAATCATATTAATTGTTGTTCATGAGTTAGGCCACTTTTTGGCAGCTAGGTTACAGGGAATCCATGTGACACGGTTTTCCATCGGTTTTGGACCTGTTTTAGCCCGATATAAGGGTAAAGAAACAGAATATACCCTTTGCGCCATTCCTTTAGGGGGATTTGTGGGATTTCCCGATGATGATCCTGAAAGTCCCATTGCTTCCGATGACCCAGACTTACTGCGGAATCGTCCCATTTTTGATCGTGCCATTGTCATTAGTGCTGGAGTTATCGCCAATCTTATTTTTGCTTATTTCCTTTTAGTAGGGCAAACATCCACCATTGGCGTACAAGAGTTACAACCTGGTTTAATGATTCCTCAAGTAGAAGAAAATTCCGCAGCGATGGTAGCAGGAATTGAATCAGGGGATATCATTGTTTCGGTCAATAATCAATCTTTGGGGGAATTTCCTGACGCAACCACCATCTTTATCGAGAAGGTTAAAAATTCTGCGGATCAAGCTCTAAAGTTGGCAGTTAAAAGAGATGATCAGACCTTAAATTTAACTGTAATTCCTGAAGGGGATGACCAAGGAGAAGGAAAAATTGGTGTGGGATTATTACCCAATGTACAATTAAACCGCGCTCAAAATTTACTCGAAGCTTTTACTTATAGTGCAGAAGCTTATGAAAATGTGACTCAGTTAACCTTACAAGGATTTTGGCAATTAATTAGTAATTTTCAAGAAAACGCCAAGCAAGTGGCAGGACCGATTAAAATCGTTGAGTATGGGGCAAGTATCGCTCAAAATAATTTGGGGAATTTGTTCCAATTTGGGGCTTTAATTAGCATTAATTTAGCGATTATTAATACCCTTCCTTTACCTGCTTTAGATGGGGGACAATTAGTCTTTTTATTAATCGAAGGGTTACTTGGTAAACCGTTACCCCTTAAACTTCAAGAAGGAATTATGCAAACGGGATTAGTTTTATTACTAAGTTTGGGTATTTTTATTATCATTCGGGATACGGTGAATTTAGCAATTGTTCAAGAGTTGATTCAACAAATCGGGCTGTGAAGTTCCCCAACTAAACTACCTTATAGTTGGGGTGTTGAACACAAGTCCCATTTTTCTTGATAAGTTAACTACAAAGAAAAGCGACTATTATTCTGATTGAAAACGTCAAAAACTTGACGACAAAAAGACTTGAATTTTTCCCCTATATCCGTAGCCGGTTGATAGTTGCCTTCTAATTGCCAATTTTCTACGGTTGACAGTCGCCATGCTTGTCCTTGATGATTAAATCCAGTTATTTCTACTCCAATCAACCTTTGGGTTTTATCCACAGGATCTTTGTGAAATCTAATTTGTACCAACATACTGCGACTTTGAAAACGAGGACTCCACCCAGGTAAATGAAAGCCGATATCAATGGAGTTGGGATCAACTAATTCGAGGGTGTCAGGATCGTTACGCCAAGGTTTAAGATCGGCTTTAGCATCAGGAAAATGGGTTTTAAATAAATGAACAGTAGATGCAATTTTTGTAGCTATTTCTACACCTTGGGCTTTTTCTGATGCGTTCATGTTTAGTCTCGTCCTCATTAATGATATTTAATGTCTAATTTTAGACAGTCTGCTTTATTCCATACCAGTATTTTAGTCAATACTTCATAAACTATCTATATAGCACTACACATTATGGCGTTTAAGATCCTAAAGTTTTGAAACTTAGTTCTAATATGAAATGGAAATATAGCATTTTCTGGACTCATGAGGTACACTTAGTATTCAACTGCTGACCTCCTGAACTTCTAACCCCTAACACTAGAAGAGTCTGTACCGTTCGGAGTCGCGCTCACGGCGAAGCCTCACAA
>JAAUYD010059397.1_pt1 | contig 22245 bp, 14 predicted proteins | sample 7278101 | NCBI WGS metagenome assembly JAAUYD01 (sample SAMN14350128, study PRJNA611818) | marine sediment metagenome | isolation source: surface marine sediment (0.6m) | place: French Polynesia: Moorea | collected 2018-08
TGCTGGCTGAGTTAGGACGAGTAAGGGAAGAATAAAAATTTCTGTATCCCAGAAAATATGTCCGCGATAACCAAAACCGGAAAGTGTTTTAGGTGGAATACTAACTCGATCATCATTGCGCGGTGCAACTGCAAGCAGTTGAAAAATGTTGTAACGAACGCTCAACTGAGCTAAAGTATCGCCTTCAATAATCACATCACTATCTTTCCAGACTAGATCCCACGCAGCAATATGCGCAGCAAGCAAGCTTGGATAGCTTGGATTTTCTGTAAGTCTATCCAATGCAAGATTAAGGGGAATTTTTGTCTCTCGAGATGTGAAAACAGTCACAATTTTTTCTACGCCAAAGGTTTGTCCGGGTAGAAAATAGCACCTAGCCTCTACTTGTAAATCAGTATTAGATATGACAAATTCATTGTCTTGAGTGGTTAATTTAGCCGCCATTCCCAATTGGATTTGGGAACTTTTAGTTTGGGTATCCAACCACATAACACTATCTTTACTACCCTGTTGGATAGTTTGCCAATGGGATCTTCCTTGGGTAGTTGGTTCAGAATCAAAACTCGATGTAATCTTAACTTCACCCTCAAAATCTATAGATGTTATTTGACAGCGAATAGCTAGAGTATGACGATCGGCTAGGGAAACAAAACGTTCAAAATTCAACTCTACAGTCTGACCATTGGGCGATCGCCAGCGAACATTACGGCTAAGGATACCCAAACGTAGATCCAATCTACGCTCGTAGGTCAAAATTTCACCACTTTCCATTCCAAAGCGTTGTCCGTCAATAGTTATAGTTAAAGCTAACCAATTCGGACAATTCACCAGTTCTGTTTTGGCAATTTCTACATCATCATAGACGCCGTGGATCATTGTTGCAGGGGAATCTTGGGGATATCCCTCCTCAAACGTTCCCCTTGTTCCTAAATAACCATTAGACAAATTAAAAACTGTCTCTTGATGGTGTAGTTTCTGCGGGTCAAATCCTCTCTCAATGACATGGGTACCCTTAGAATCTGTCAAGTTTTGGGCTTGACCTGAGTTATGAGCAGCTAGGTGTAACATTGCTTTAAAAAAACCTAATAACTTACTGAATAATGTGGACGAAATGAAAATAAGATTATTTTGAGAAACTTTAAAGATTGAGTGAAGTATGAGGATAATTAACTTCAAATAATTAACTTCAAATAATTTAATTTAAATAATTAGCTTTCTTGATTCCAAACGCTTGATACTTTGGTTAAAACACCATACTAAAAATGAATTATTGAATCACAAGAAGTTCCAAGCAAATTGATAAATTTAATGATAAATTTAATTCGCAATAAAGTTATCGTTCAATCTATGTACTGCGTTTTTTCTACAGTTAGATCCACATGTGACCTAATTTTTTCTCAGAAAGCTTAAATTTATTGTTCCCTGTTTCTGAGCAATTCCTTTACTTTTTCGAACCTCTATAGATAGGCTTGCTCAACTATCGATGTTAAAACGAGATATTGCAAAAAAAAACATTTTTTTATACATTACTTAATAATATTTTTTACATAAAGATACATTTAATTTAAATTAATTAATATATTTAATTTCCTGATACGTGAATCCTGAAATATTTTGACTAGGCTTAATTTTGAGGTGATCCTGAGGTTTTTACTTTCTGGACAGGGAAAATTTGTTTTGCAAAATAAAGCTCATGTTAAAGGATTTAAGGTTTGTTTATATCTTTTCGTTACAACTGAGCTAGTCTCTCATTAAGAATAATGAATATTGATGTAAGAGAAATGTTCCATAAAAAATTTAAAATATCTAATCTCGGGATCAGTGAATTTTGCGAACGGTACAAGTTCCGTAACTACAATCGAATTAACTTGAAAAGTAGCAAAAATAAAATTAGCGATCGCGAAGAGCAAAAAATTTCCTTATATTTATTTTGGTGGAAGATAAAATTTAGTTTAATAGTGTTTTCTGTAGCACATAACCCTATTTCAGTAGTAGCGGAAGCCAAAATTCCTAGTTACCAAAAAATTCTGCACCAAGATGGGGTTAGAGTATACCAAAGTCTACTTATTAAGTATTCCCAGTCTCAAGTTAAAAAACAGGAATATATCACTGTAATTGATACGAGAAAAGCTACTATCAAAAATTTAACTGGAAATATTACAGGAAATAACAACAGTAAAATCAGTAAAAAAATACTATCTAATTTTTGGCAAGATGCACTCGAACTAAATACTGCGTCCCATAAAGTTGTAGCAATGGTTAATGGGGCATTTTTTTCCACTAATGACAATCCAACAGATATTGCTTTTGGTTTAAAAACTGATAATAATTTGATTACCTATGGCTATGCAATTGCTAAGGAATATCCCGGTCAAATACGTGCATTCGCTTTCAGACCATTTTCAGGGATTGCCAGGATTCAGAACTATACTAAGCAATTATTCTCACATTTTCCAGAAGTGTTAGGAGCACTACATCCACTAGCTGATAAATCTAGTCAAAAATACTTGCCGCGCACATTTATTGGTGTAAGCGATTTAGATAACAACGGAACTCAAGAAAGTGTAGTACTTTACTCTAGCAACTATGCTCGCCAAATAGATGCAATAAAAGTTTTACGAGATTTTCGCTGCAGAACCATAGCAATGCTTGATGGTGGGGGTAGCACGGGACTAATTGTTAATGGTCGCTCGTTGATTTCTACTAATCGCCCCATCCCCCATGCGATCGCAGTTTATGCTGTGGTAAATTCTTCTTCAAACTAACAGTATTGATTACTGTTTGACTTTGATTTGGGTAAATCTTAGATTTCTGTAAACACTAAATAAATAACTTGCACACAATAATTGCAATCCGAGATTAAAATAAATTGGGAGAGAGTAGGCGTAGGTGGTTACAGACTAGTTGTAATGACTGGTTTGAGGAAAGTCCGGGCTCCCGAAAGACCAGACTTGCTGGGTAACGCCCAGTGCGCGCGAGCGTGAGGATAGTGCCACAGAAAAATACCGCCTTTATGGCGTTAGCCATCAAAGGTAAGGGTGCAAAGGTGAGGTAAGAGCTCACCAGCAACATCGAGAGGTGTTGGCTCGGTAAACCCCGGTTGGGTGCAAGGTAAAGGAACCACGGTTGGTCTTTTCCCAGTTCCGTAATTAAGAGCCGCTAGAGGTGTTTGGTAACAGACATCCCAGATAGATGACCGCCCTCGAAATTTATGGATATAGTATGCTATTTCCGTAGATGAGAGAACAGAACCCGGCTTATGTTCCAACTCTCTTCTTAATCCTTACTGGAAACTGGGGATTCGCTATTGGGGATTGGCGATTCGTAAAGAAATAAATTAATAAATAAGTCAAGAAATAAAATTTTGTTACTGTAGCGTAATCATTGCTTATGCTATTATTCATAACTTGAAATCCAAAACCTCGAATTCAAAGCTTAAACTCTCAAGTTCGAGAGTCAAAGCTGAAAATCCAAAACTCATTATTAAAATAGGTCGTCCTCATAGGGCTAGTACAAGGAATAAGGAATGTGAATTAAATAAAGTACAAAAGTAGGGTGCTGTTAGCATCGCGTAACACACCATTCCAAATTTCAGAATTACAGGTTATTCAATTCTCATTCCTAAGTTAAGAACTAAGAAGTAAAAAGTTACCTATGACGCTATCGTGTCATCCTTACGCCAACGACAATCTTTAATCCCAAATAGCAAATCCCCATGACCCTTGCTTATCCACGCCGACAAAGACAATTAGAAAGCTTAATTGAAAGATTAGGTGTGCCAAATAAAGACTTAATTAAGTGGCAGTTGTTAGATTTGGCACTGATTCATCCTAGTGTGTCTGAAAAAGCGAATTATGAGCAATTGGAATTTGTTGGTGATGCGGTAGTACGCTTAGTTGCAGCTCAAGTGTTATGGGAAAACTATGGTGAATTTCCTGTGGGTGAATTTGCAGCAATTCGTTCGGTATTGGTTAGCGATCGCATTCTTGCTAAATTAGCTCGGGTATACGGTTTGGAACTATACTTGCAGGTTGCTGGGGGTGCAAGCAACGATCGGGCTGGGATGGAGTCAAGGTTAGCAGATGCTTTTGAAGCTGTTTTGGGAGCATTGTACTTGAGTACTAATAATTTAGAATTAATTCGTCCTTGGTTGGATCCTCACTTTAAGAAGTTAGCTGCAGAAATTCGCCTCGACCCTGCTAGATTGAACTATAAAGCAGCACTTCAAGAATGGACCCAAGGTCAATTTAAAACTTTACCGGAATATCGAGTAACTCAAAATCATTCCCAAACTGATAAAAATCGTTTTGAAGCTGAAGTTTGGCTAAATGGTGAAAAGTTGGGTTGGGGTAAAGGACGCTCTATAAAGTCTGCTGAGCAGGCTGCTGCAAAAGTTGCTTTTTTGTCAATTGACTCTCAGGGAAAACCCTGAACTCAAAATTAATTATATTGGGTTAGTTAATGTGAACGTGACAATTGACTAACTAAAAGTAACAAATGACTAATCAAATCAAAATAGCTGTCGTCGGTGTGGGACGCTGGGGAATTCATTGGTTACGAAATATTTTAGAACACCCTCAAACACAGTTAGCAGCTGTAGTAGAACCCGATCAAGAAAGATTAGCCACAGTTAGAAAACAATATAATTTAGATGAAAATGTATTATTAACAGCACACTTACAACAACTCAAGGAAGTTGACAAATTAGAAGCTGTTATTGTTGCGACTCCTGCTACCACTCACTACAAACTAATTAGTGATGCTTTACGCTGGGGATATCATGTCTTAGCAGAAAAGCCTTTGACTCTGGATCCCAAGGAATGTGAAGAGCTTTGTCAGCTAGCACAAGCTTCTCAAAGATTATTAATGGTAGATCATACTTATCTATTCCATCCCGCTGTAGAGTCTGGGAAAAATGTTATTTCTTCAGGAAAGCTAGGAGATTTGCGTTATGGTTATGCTACCCGCACTCATTTGGGACCAGTTCGTCAAGATGTAGATGCTTTATGGGATTTAGCCATTCACGATATTGCTATTTTTAACCATTGGTTGGGTCATTCACCGGTACAGGTGCAAGCTACAGGTTCCGTATGGTTGCAAACAACGAGTACACAAATAGAAAACACACCAGTAACAGATACGCAAACAATAAATCAGAATATTTCCGCTTTTTCTCCGCTTCAGTCTTCTTCCCCTAAAAACAAAAACCCAAACCAAGGACTATCTGACCTTGTGTGGTTAAAACTAATCTATCCAGACAACTTTCAAGCAAATATCCACCTATGTTGGCTTAACCCAGATAAACAGAGACGACTGGGGATTGTTGGCTCCCGTGGTAATTTAATTTTTGATGAAATGTCTCAATACTCCCCTTTAAGTTTTTTGGGGGGTGAGTTTGAGGTTCGGGAAAATCAATTTATTCCAATTAATCAAAGCCGTGAAGTTATACCAATAGAAACAGCAGAACCTTTAAGAAGAGTGTGCGATCGCTTTGTTCATTGCATTCGTCACAACACTCCTGTTACTGTTTCATCGGGTTGGGTCGGTACGGAATTAGTGAAAATCCTCACTGCTTTGACTACTTCTCTCCATCAAGGTGGAAAATCGACCTTTCTGGATCAAAATTGGTAGGGAATCTCCACCGCGATCTCCAGTTTTTTTAATGGAATTTTGGGGGGAAGAACCGGATTTATTGTCGAGATGTTTGGGTATGGAAGAAACACATTCACTTTGGGATGAATTTTTCTCCAGTAAATCCATTTTTTCTGTTGAGTTTATTGCTTCAGTTATAGATCGTAATGAATCGCTATTCTGAGATTCTTTATCCAAGGAAGCACAATTGTTATTACTTTGTAGTGGTATGTGTGGTTGGATTTGAGGTGAAAATTTTGATTTTGATTTATTATTTGTTGCTTCTGTGCTTGGGGATGAAAGTAAAGCAGGATCGATTAAAGGTAAAGAAATTTTAACTGTGGTACCTTGATCTAAACCAGGACTTTCAAGTGTGATTTTACCTCCCATCATTTCCATTAAATTACGGGAAATTGCTAGTCCTAAACCCGTACCGCCAAACTGACGACTCCTGGAAGTATCCACCATCACAAATGGACGGAAAAGTTTTTCCTGTTGTGATGGTTCTATACCCAGACCTGTGTCTGTTACAGAGATAATTATTTGTGGTTTATCCTCAATTATTTCCGTAGCTGTACCAATTGTGATGCTACCTGCTTCTGTAAATTTGGTTGCGTTACCAATAATATTAATTAGTACCTGCTTTAATTTGCTGGGATCGGCATTAACTGGAATTATTTCATCCATTTGTGGAGTATTTAATTGCAATCCTTTTTGTTGGATTGTAACCGACTGAATATTAATGACATCTAACAGTAATTTCCTTAGGTCAATCGGTTCTGGATATACCGACAGCTTACCTGCTTCAATTTTCGAAATGTCAAGCAGACTATTAATGATCCCCAACAAATGAATTGCGGTATCATCTGCTCGCTTCAAAAATTCCAGTTCTTCTTCGCGACTATCGCACATATCTTCCCTCACTAACCGCACGCAGTTAATGATGATATTTAAAGGATTTCTTAATTCATGGGAAGTCGCGGCTAAAAATTGGCTTTTACTTTGATTCGCTCCTTTGGCTTCCTCCCAAGCTATCTCTAATTCATTAGCCCAAGCTTTTAAACGTTCTACCATTTGCTCGAGAGCTTGTGCTAATTGATTAAATTCCCGAATTTCAAAATTATGGGGTACTGGCTTAACATCCTTTCTAAGATGGAGATTTTGAGCGTAGTCTCCTAATTCTTCCATGGGAAGTGCTAAGTCGCGGGCTAGATATAAGGAGGCTAAGACGCTAACACCGACCAAACATAAAGTTAAAATCAATAATATAATTTTTATTTGCCCTAATCCATATAAAGCATTATCTAAACTAGTAACAGCCAAGATAACCCATTTTTGTTTTTGATTTTCGGTAACTGGAGCTGCGATCGCTTTGTAACCAGCTAATAATTCTTGTCCTTCATTTTCAAAAAACAGGTGTAAAAAGTGCTTTTTCCCTGCAACTGCACTTTTGACAATTTTTTGTAGTCGAGTAGCATCTGCATGCTCTTTAATGTTAGTCCCGACACGTGTAGCAATGGGATGGGCTAAAATTCTACCATCTTCATCAATTACAACTGTTGAACCTGTAAGTATTCCTCGTTTATTTTTTACTCTGACCTGTAATAACGTTTGGAGATTGAGAATATATTTAATAGTTTGATTCTGGTCGTATACGGGAACAGAAAATATTAACCTTAGTTTATTTTTAATTTCTTTCTGCCCGGTAATACCATTTTGTGGCGGTAATCTCACATCAAGGTCAACTTCGTTACTGGCTAGAGGAAGTCTTGATTCCTTAATAATATCATTGCCACACGTACTGTTGATTACATTATTGTTAGTAACATCTGTTAATTGAATGCACTCTACATTTGTTGGTAGATAATCTTTTAATCCTTCGAGATACTTCTGAATTTTTTCCTGGGAACCAGACTGAATCACGCTAGTTTGGGAAATACTCATTAGATTACTTTTAAGGGCTGCGATCCCATTAGTAATCATTTCTCCTTTAATTACTGCACTTTCTGTGAGGTTTTGACGGGCTGTCTCCAGTAAACTTGAACGTGCTTTTTTAAAAACGATAATTTCTCCTATCAATAAAACCGGAACAGATAGAAGCAAAATTCTTGATACTAAAATTCGGCGAAAAGATGATTGACGAGATTTAGCCATCGGCATTCTCATGACTTATGTGCGGTTAAAAATAGCAACGATATGCAATTAGTTCAGCTAATATCATTTCAGTTTCAAATTTTACTGATTTTAATCTAGAATTTTTACAATTCTCCACGAATAAACTGCAGCATATTATACAATTTTTATTGAACTAGTTGTAGAACTGACTGCCGTTGTCTAATTTTGGGAAGCTCAAAAAATATAATGTAAAACTGTAAATTGGCAAGCATTAAAGATTGCCAATAGCCAATAATAAATTAAAAAACCTACACAAATACAAAATATATCAAAATCACCTTCATAAATGGTGCAAAAACTTCGTCCTTACATCACTATTATTTTGGCAATGAGTGTTGATGGCAAAATCGCGGATTATATGCGATCGCCTGCTCGATTTGGCTCGAAAGCTGATAAAGCACACTTAGAAAAACAAATTGCTGATTCAGATGCCGTTTTATTTGGTGCTGGTACTTTACGTGCCTACAATACAACACTAATCATATCTAATTTAGCGTTACTACGACATCGAAAACAGTTAGGTAAACTCCCCCAACCTATTCATATAACCATTTCTAAGAGCGGAGATCTAGATCCCCGAATGCGTTTTTTTAAGCAACCTGTTAGCCGTTGGTTGATTTCAACGACCAAAGGATCTCAATTGTGGCAACAACACCAAAAAAAGTTTGCAGAACATGAAAATAATTCTAACCAACAGTTCGAAAAAATATTAGTTTTTGAAACTCAAACGGGGCAAATTGACATTTCTGCAGCATTGAGACACCTAAAAAATTTAGGAATTACCCGTTTAGCTGTGTTGGGTGGTGGTGAACTAGTGGGATATATGCTGGAGTTAGATTTAATTGACGAGTTGTGGCTGAGTATTTGTCCGTTAATATTAGGCGGTCAATGTGCTCCAACCCCTGTGGATGGTTCAGGCTTTATTACGTCTTTAGCCCCACATCTGAAATTGATATCAGTAAATGCAATTCAAGATGAAGTTTTTCTTCACTACAGTTTGAAGCGTTGAAGCTAATTGGTAATTTGTAGTTTGTTAAGAATTCTCTACTTTCCCCACCTGGATTTTTCAGTTATTCTAATTTATAAATATTAATCTCCCAAATCATTAATCTCCCAAATCATTAATCTCCCAAATCATTAATTTCCCAAATCATTAATCTCCTAAATCTACATACTATTTCCCCGCAAAAATCAACCTTCGTACTTAGAAATATATTTTTTCAGGGATTGTGCCCAGACCCACCCCAAAAAGCTACCAACGAAATATGAAGGAAAATCAGATAATACAAAAGTATTACCTAAAACTAGTCTTCCTGGTAAAGTAGAACGGGCAGCTTGTAAAAAAGGTGGTTGCCATAATTGCAGGAACTCTAACCCACAAGTAGCAATACAAACTCCAATAGCTATTTTCAATAATGAAATTTTGGGAGCGAGTAAAGCAATCAATAAAATCCAAAATATTTCATAGGCGATACTGCCTAAGGCATCATACAACCATACATTTTCTCCTCCTAGAGAAAACCTGATGATGTATCCCATTGGAACAATAAATATTACACTAATAAGCAATACAAGACGATATTTACACTGAATATGATGTTTTCCCATTGGTAAGTTTATTCTGTAAGTTTATGTTGTATTAGCTGAGATATTTCATTTCAGTAAATATCGTTATTGTAATTAGTGATAATACTTATCTAAAAATTATCTCAATCACCATAATCAAAAATGCCAATAATATAGTGTCGCAAAATCTAGTATTCTTAATATCATTAAGCAAACATTAAGACCATTAAGACTTTGGGGGTTAAAACCATGAAGTTTGTTGTAACAGTTTTAACTTTAACAGGTGTAATAGTTGTCGCTGGTACAACTTCGATTTCTCAAGCACGAGGTGATTCCTTTTCGGGTACTGTTAAAAGAGTTTGGGAAGATGGATTTCGCTTAAAAACTGAGGAACACTCTTTGAGAGTTGATTCTTGGGATGTTTGTGGGGATAACACATCTCGTAACTTATCTAAGGGCGATCAAGTAACTGTAGATGGAGAATTTGATGGTAGAGAATTTGACGCATTCTCAATTACCAAAGCAGATAATGAAAAAATTTGTACCCAGGGAGATCGAGGAAGACAATGAATAAAATCACTTATCATATTTCCGATGATTAGCCTGTGTTGGAATGGCTGTAGGCAAACTGCAAAGTTATATTAACTATAAACCGAAGCTCTAATATATTTTTGGTTACCAGTTACTTAATTATTTGGGATAGTAATAGTCCTAATAATGTCTTCTTAATTTCACGGTCTAAGATTTTATGACGTGGGAATAATTACAATTTTTTATTATCTTCCTGTAAAATGATAGTGAATATGGAAGGATATTGAAAAATTACAAATTTCTGGGTATTTTTTGTTATCTAATTCTAACAAAACCGGCTTTAGTAATTGATTTTTGACCTTCTTCTGTAAGCATAAATTTGACGTAGGTCATTCCCGCTTGCTCTTCAAGTTGACCATTCTTTTTCACAACTACAAATAATCTTCTCGTCATGGGGTATTCATCACTTTTAAAAGCAGCTATATTTAATTGATTGCGCTTTTTCGGGCATTGATAAGGCAAAACTAATGGTTTTTTGTAAGGTGCAACAAATTCCTTATCATCTCGGGCAATAGGTAAAGGTTTAACAGCACATTGTTTAACAATTTTAGGTGCAGATGCATAGTAAATTCCGCCAATATTTTTAGCTAATTTTCTTAAAGCTTCAGTTGTAGTTCTAACCTTTTGAACATTGCGACCAAATCTTTCTTTTTGTAAAATGTTTGTCACAAAAAATTCCACAGTACCTCCCTCATTTAGTTTTGAGTAAGGTATTATTTTCAAGTTAGGTCCTCCTAACTCTTTCCAATTGGTAATTTTGCCTGAATATATTTGCTTGAGTTCGTCAATAGTTAAACCAGGTATATCAAGATCGGGGTGAACAGCAACAGCAATACCATCTATAGCGATCGGAATTTCAGTTAGTGTAAATCCCTTTTGTTGTGCTTTTTCATATTCTTTATCTTTAAGCGAACGAGAAGTTTGAGAAAAATCTAATTCATTATTAAGTAGCATTTTTATCCCAACACCAGAACCAGCTAATCCATTGGTGGGGCTAGTGTAACGCAATTCATATTGTGGGAAAGATATCTTTATTGCTTGTTCTGTTTTATTCCTAATTGATGCCCAAGTAGTACTACCTCCATAGCGAAACGATCCCGATGGTACATTTTGAACTCGAGAAAAACCATTATTCAGGGATACGTTTACTTCTTTCTCTCGCTTTTTATTTGAATTACTGGAAAAATTGATGGCATCAGTTTTATAAAAGTGAGATATCAACCAAAAAACTCCAAGAATTAAGCTTGAAGAAATCATAAGTGTGAATATCAAAGTCAAAGTTTGGTTTTTTTTTGAAACATAACTCTTTTTTTGCTTTAGTTAAGTTTAGGTGAAAAAAATAATCTGAAATACAATCTGAAATATTCTATATCTAGAAATATATATCTAGAAATGGCAGCATCACCCATATAGCAAACATCTATGAACTATTTAGTTCAAAGAATGTTATTTTAGGGAATGAAATATCTAAGGCCATGGTGTGACATTAGTGATATTTAAGCACTATATGGGCATATTTGCTAAATCTACATACATCAACATACTTTGATACTAATTTAATTGATAAAATTGCCACATTCAATACATAGAAAAGAAACTAGATGTTCTTAGAATGGATTAAAAAATGGTTCAAATATTCATCCGCAAATTTGAGTTTGCCAATTTTAGTCTGCAATTAGATAATTTGCTTGATAAAAGTAGGTAAGGCAAATGCAGCTTTATGTATATCTGCATTATAGTAACGCAGGTCATATTCCTGGATAATTTTTGCTGCTTTTGTAGAGTCCAAATTCTTTACTGGATGTCGTCCTTCCTTAGAACAGTAAGTTAAACTCCACATACCTGTAGGATACATAGGAATAAATACTAAATAGCAATGTACTGATTCCATACCAAAAACTTGTTTGAGACATTTATTTAAATCTATAAATGCCTTTCTGTGAAAGATTGGGGACTCACTTTGTACTGTGATTACCCCACCAGGACGCAGACAGCGATAAACATCTTGATAAAATGACTTAGTAAATAATCCTTCCGATGGACCCACAGGATCTGAAGAATCAATTATTATTAAATCATAGGAACTATCATCTGCATTTTTGACAAAATTAATCCCATCATCAATCAATAAATTTAATTTTGGGTGCTCTAATGCCGAAGAAATTGTTGGTAAAAATTGTTTTGAGGCACGTACTACAGCTTCGTCAATTTCTACCATTGTTATCTTTTCAATTCCCTGATGGCGCACTAGCTCTCGAATCGTACCGCCATCACCAGCACCAATGACTAACACATCTTTGACATCAGGATGAGTTAACATCGGCACATGAACAATCATTTCATGGTAAGCAGCTTCATCAACTTCAGTACACATCACCATGCGGTCAATAGTTAGCATTTTCCCGTTACCAGGAGTATCAAATACTTCGACTGTTTGGTAGGGAGAAACTTCATGAAAAAGGCGATCACCACGAATGCGGATCGATAATGCCATTTTTTCATTACTATCTGTCACCCATTCTTCGGGATTGAATTGACCGGGTTGTTCCGATGACATCATGGTAAATTAAAGCGCAACAAAAATGTATCAGTGGGCTAGTATACGAAACAATCGATAATTCGTAATTCTTAATTCGTAATTCTTAATTTGTAATTATTAATTTGTGGTTTATGAATATACTGCACACGCTCACAATCTGAGTTTTTGTTTAAAGCATTAGGTGAGATTATTTGATGCGCTCAAACTAACCTAAAAGCACAATCTTTGCCCATGCGAAGTATATCTTGGTTACCAGGTTGTATCTGGTAACCAGAAAATTGACAAGAAGGATTTTATTGTAAATTATGCAAGATTTTGGTGTGGGTAATTCACATCAAACTTTTTCCACCTTCGTAAATGGTTCGTGCATAGTCAGTCCAAGTACCTTGTCCCCAATAACGAAAGCAACTGGTTTGCAACAAAAAGTTATACAGTAAAGCTTGGCGATAATCTGAATCTCTAGTGAAGGGTTCCGACCTATTTTCCTGAGACAAAACATTAATTTTCTGATGAAACAAGCTACTAAGTTCATTCATAGGAGCTAAAACATTTTCATATCCTTCAACCCAACTAATATGATTTGTCCAAGAAGCTCCTTCCATATGAAATTGAGAGTTTTCTTGTTTTAATTGGGAAATCGTATTTTCGACAGCATCGGGAGTAACATTTTCCGGTGACACTCGCTCCCAAATTAAATGCTGTCCTGCTGGTTGACAAGCTATATAATCATTGGGGTTAAAACCAACAGCTTCAATTAATTCTAAATATTCGGTTCCCGTCACACCCACAACATCAGAATCTGGTGTTATTTCGTGCCAGGCTTGCTTAAACGCACTGGGAAACTCATTCATCATTACGCCGCCATTTTCACCATCACCAATTTGGCTGACTATTGCGGGTGGTTCAAATCGAGATAAACTTTTTGCTTCATAATAAGGTTGCATTTGAGCAACTAATTTAGTATCCGAACCTTGGGTTTTAATCAAAGCAGTAATACTAATAGTTTCGCCTTGGGAATTGCGAGCAACTAAACGATGAGGTAAATGCTTTTCTTTGAGCCCTTCACCTGTTAGTGTTTCCACTGAATGCTCTTGAACTAACAACCAACGATATCCGCATTCTTTCAAGGCTTTGATAAATTCAAATAATGTATCGGGATGATTAGGTAAATGCATCTCTGGAGGGGAAAAACCTTTGACTCGCGCCAATGCTTCCCAACCAAAAATTGCTGCAAAATGATGTTGCCAAGCTAATATGTGCAATTTGATGTCTGGTATTGGTGTAGATGGTACAACTGCATGACTCCACATTGTACCTAGCCACTCAACATATGGCTGATAGGTGGAATCGCAAGTTATACGCTTAAGATTATCCAGAATATCTTCCCGTCCCATTTGTCGCAGTCCCCACAACAGATTACCCGAATAATCCAACATCACGCGGGGATTGCAACCTTGATTTACTAACTCGGGAATAAAATCCCCCATGCGACTGTAACACCAAGCAAAGGGTGCAGCATTATGATTATCCCCTTCACCAGGATGTTCAAACATATATTGCAAATTACTAATCAGTTCCCCATTCACACCTGCAGGAATTGTCGGTTGATGCATGTGTAGGGCGATCGCAAAAGTTGCTTTGACATTAGCTAACTGGATATTAGTATTTGGCAAAAATACTGCTTGATTATGATTTACTGTATCGAGAACTTCTGATTCCCAACCAGAAATATTGGGCAAACCATCAATAATTTCTGGTAAGGAGGGAAGGCTAGCTGTTGTAGAAAGCATGGCGATTATAGTGAGTTCGGATACATAGTTTTAAGTATGACGCTTTTTATGGGGATTGGGCATTGGGAGTTGGCTATTAGGAATAATGATAAAGATTCTATGACTTTAGCTCCTGACTTCGAAGTAGAGCGCAGGGAGCAGCTGACTTTTCCACAGGTTGATTATTAATAGCTTGAAAATGAGTCACGGAAAATCAGGGTTTTGCGAAATTCTAAAAATGACCTTTTCCACATAACGTGAAAAGTCAGAGGCAGCAGGGGGAAAAGAAAGATTCTACTTAGGTAATTGGTGGTGCAAATTATTTTTCATCGGCACTGACTCCTTATCGTTGAAATCATTAACGCAAAACAGTTGCTTTTCTCCAAGGATTAATTTTTTGCAAATGTTGCATTGCTTGCTTGCGTTCTGGGGATCTTTGTGGAGTTGGCGATCTTTCAGAAGGCTTGACTGGTGGCCTAGCTATATGCAGAATAACTTCTAATAACCAAGGGGCAAGACGTTGGCACCAAACAGCAAGATGACTTTGCCATCCTACTAAAATTTCTGGTGATTTTTTTTTCAAACCAATAATCAACGCATCAGCAACCCGTTCTGCTGTAATTGGCTTCACCCAGCGAAATAATTGTAAGTCTCTCACCATATCTGTATCTGTGAGGGAAGGAAGCAAGGCTACAACCTTAATGTTGTGTGTGGCTAACTCACGACGTAAAGCCTGAGTAAAACCTAGGAGTGCAAACTTGGTTGCCGAATAACTGGCCATTGTCGGTGCGGCAACCTTCCCCATCAAACTAGAGACATTGACAATAGTCCCTTCCCCTCTCCGAGCCATTCGACGTGCCATGGTTTGAGTCAGGGTATAAGTCCCCAACACATTCAGAGATAACTCCTCTTGTACTTGAGGTAACTTAGAACGCAAAAAAGAGTTTTGATATGCTACACCCGCACAATTAATCAGTAAATTAATTGGTCCATAACTGCGCCACAATTGAGCAACAGCAACATGAACAAAAGTTGGTTTGGTCAGATCGAGTGCCATTATTACTGCTTCTGCTCCCATTTCCTCTACTTCTTGGGCTACACTTGCCAATCTTTGTCGATCACGTGCAATTAGTATCAACCGTTTGACGCCTTGTTGAGCTAATTTAATGGCGAGCGCACGCCCAATACCCCGGGATGCTCCTGTGATTAGAGCAACTTTGCCTTGTATATTCATAGTTTTACCCCCAAAATTTAAGTCCTACCACGTCCTTTTCTTTCTCATTGAAGAGACTTCAATTACAAAGTATGTGGCAGTAGCGAAATTTTATTGATCACCCTGAAATCGGGTAAGACAAATGGATGGTTAAATTAATTAATCTAGATGAAATCTCAAACTAACAATATCAATAGCTGTGCTATCGATGGGATTACATTCATCTATTGACAGTTTCCAAACCTATTAGTTTCCAGATCTATGTATTAGTTTCCAGATCTATGAAATATGCACTGTTACCGATACAAAGCTTTTAGTTCCTGAGAAGAAGTCAATAATTGATAAGGACTCACGCCAGCCTTCTTTGTTAAGGGATATTTTAAGAGGAGCTAAAACCTCATAGCGTTCAGCGATTAACGGCTAGCAAAATTTAACGTAGTTATTACTTAACCTAGTTAATGTGTACCGTAGATCCCTTAGAGTAGAGCATAAACCCTTAGTTTAGCTGCAAATGAAGGTACTGCGTCTATTGCGTGAAGTTATTCATAAGCGCAACGTGACGCAATTCATATCAAGAAGGCGTAAGTCCTATTGACTTTAAAGATAAGCATTTTTTTGGTCTTGGGTATCGGTTTACATATTTTGTAGAATGAACTTACAGAATGAATTATTGTCAGCATCGTTGCTTATACACACAGTAACAATTCAATCAAGCTTGCGCAACACTTTTTAATAAGTATTTCTTAATATTTAGTTTTTGTGCATATATGTTTAATTACTCAACGATCAGTTGTAAAGTATTGGTTATCAATGTCAACATCACTGGACGCAACATTAACCACAAATCAGTACGAATAGTTTTTCAATAAGTTTTTTTAACGTCCAAAGAAAAATATCTTGCTTTGTTGACATAAAACGCTTATAAGTTGACGGCTAACAGTTTATGTCTTATGACTTTGTCATAATTAGTTTCTCCACATCTTCCTCGTCCCTCAATCCGAGAAAGGAATATTTTTTCATCAGATGGAATTGCTGTGCGATTTAAGCTTCTGATGATAACTATTAGGAGTTCAGAAGCTTAATTTTGAACTGGTGCTGTTGGACTAGATTAGGCGCGATGCTAAATGCTTTAAATTAATTTCCTAAGTCTACACGGAGATCATAATTTATTGAGTTTTGAATTCCAATCTAATCACCAGAGAGCTTCCCCTACTCTCATAACTGGTTGCTAACCTATTTCTTTATCCCAGATTTTTATTTTTTCTTAGTATTTCCTTAGACAGTTACTTTTGTACAACTTCAGGTTTTACTATTAAGAATGGCAACAATCAAGTTAATGGCATCTTGTGAAAATGCAAATCCCCCCATGTATCAACCTAGCTTTAAATTTAAAAGTCTCAATTTAAAATTCTAATTATGTGGTCATCTAGCACTAACTAAAGTGTTTTTTACAATCTCAGAGCGAAACGCAGGGTATTTTTGGCAAATATTTTGTCTCCTGAAGGCATACAATATGTCTCTAAATCGCAAAATATAGAATACCGTGTAAGCGAGGAAATAGCCTGGGTCATTTTTTTTGTGTTGGTTTTGTGATTTGACTCATTGGGATTTTTGGCAGCTTTTGCTAATCATAAAGATATGTAAAAATTACCAAAAGCAAAAATCGTTGCAAAAATTAACAGGAGCAAGATTTTCCAAGATAATTGCTGCTGGTTATTAACATATTCTATCTAAGCAAACACTTAATTAATTGTTTCTTAAAGTTAAGTTTACTTATTCATTTTGTGACAACTTGATGAAGCATAAAAGCTTGTAATTTAAAACACATATAAAATTCCCATTTTCTGTTAAATTGCGGACTAATATTTGTCGTCACTAGTAGTCTTAAAAAATAAGAAAATATCTTTAATCGAGATTTTTTTTATTGATTTACTGATACTCAATCGGTAGAAAGCAAACTACGACTGGTGGCAAAATTCTACAGCTACAATTCCCCTTCATTTTAAAAATGTTACTTTACTCTTGGTTAACCTTACTGAAAAAACATCGTGCGATTGCAGTAATTCGTGCCACAGACATTGAAATTGCCAGAAAAATGGCATTAGCTGCAGCATCTGGAGGAATGGAGTTAATCGAAATTACGTGGAATCACCATCACTCTGCAGACTATCGCTCTGCAGAATTGATTTCTCAGCTACGAGTTCAACTACCGAATTGCATTATTGGTACGGGTACTTTATTGAATCAAAGTCAAGTTAAAGAGGCGATTATGGCTGGAGCACAATTTCTCTTTGCTCCTCATGTAGATCCTCTGATGATTAAAGCTGCAGTGGAGTCAGGTTTACCGATCATTCCAGGAGCTTTAACCCCCACAGAAATCATTAGTGCTTGGCAATGGGGTGCTACATGTGTCAAGGTGTTCCCCGTGCAACCAGTTGGTGGTGTCAATTATATTAAGAGTCTACAGGGTCCATTAAGTCAAATACCATTGATTCCTTGCGGTGGAATTACCTTAGAAAATGCTGAAGATTTTTTAGCTGCTGGAGCTTTAGCTGTCGGTTTGGGTACGCAATTATTTCCTAAACATTTAGTAGCTAGTGGTAATTGGGAAGCCATATCTGAAAAAGCTGCTTGGTTAAGAAAAAAAATTGGTCAGCCTGCGAGCGTAAATCAAGTTCCCCAGCAAATTCGCCTATAAATTTGCAAGTATAAATCTTGTTTTTGAAGTAATTAATGATAGCGGTTGAGTCAATACCCTTTTTTTGGGGGTGTGTTTTAAGGGTAAAAACTGTTATCGAGGGACTGAAAACTGAACGAGACTGCATCTATTCTATATCAGCAAGATTTGTTCGATCGCTGCTTCAAGTGAAATGACTATTGGATGCAAAAAAAAATTCTTCCTTCAGGTAAGCTGAAAAAGCAACTTATATACTTGACAGCACAATGGAAAACAGTCCCTCAATACTAGCTTTAGACTTTGATGGTGTAATTTGTGATGGATTGATCGAATATTTTCAGGTGGCTTGGCGTGCTTATTCTGGAGTTTGGCATCCCGAAGATAAAATACCACCTGATGGTCTTGCAGAAAAATTCTATCCACTGCGAGCCGTAATTGAAACAGGTTGGGAAATGCCTGTGTTAATCAAAGCATTAATCGAAGGAATTCCCGAAGAAAAGATTTATCAAGAATGGCAAAGTGTTTCACAGCAAATTGTGCAACAAGATAATCTTAACTCTCAAGATATTGCCAAAAAATTAGATAGTATCCGAGATGAATGGATAAAAACTGATTTAGATGGATGGTTGAGTTTAAATAGATTTTATCCCGGTACGATCGAGAAAATTCGGGTGACTCTGAGCAGTTCAGTAAAGCTATATATTATTACCACTAAAGAAGGGCGTTTTGTTAAGCAACTTTTGCAAAAAGCAGGAATTGATTTGAACCCTGAAGTCATTTTTGGAAAAGAAGCGAAATGTCCAAAATATGAAATCCTAAGAGAATTGATAAAAAATCATAATGTGTCCCCTGAGAATGTTTGGTTTGTGGAAGACCGACTGAAAACACTACAAGTGGTTAAAAAACAGGCAGATTTGAGTCATGTTAAACTTTTCCTTGGTGCTTGGGGATATAATACAGCATCAGAGCGAGAAGCAGCGAAAAATGATGAGAGAATAAAACTAATATCCCTTGCTCAGTTTGCTCAAGATTTTTGTGTTTGGTAGTTAATAATTAAATGTTGGGTTAGGAAAGGGGAATGGGTAACGAGTAATGGGTAATGGGAAGAATAAATATAACAGTAAATATATAAATAATTTTGTTTCTCTTACCTATGTTGTAGTACAAAAAGTTGACGCTTAAGGCAGGACGGTTGACATTAAAAAATAAGTGTTTAACTGCTATAAATTTACATACATTGCCTTATGCTCGACCTTACTAAACTAACGCGACAAATGCAGGGTTTGAGTCAACACCTTACCCAAGAAGTCACTGCAAGTCGCCAACGCTTGGAAAATGCCCAAAAGTATTTTCAAGAAGCTTGTAAATCTCAACAACAGTTTATACAGGTACAGGAAAGATGGCGCGATCGCATTTTATTTGCCAATGCGACTCCCGTTGAACCGCTACATACTTGTATAGATATTCCTGTGCCACCGAAAATCCATACTGTTGTTGCAACTGACGGTTCTCAAATTGCTCCCAACCACCACGAAATCGCTTATTGTTATCTACTTAATATTGGTAGAGTGGTTTTACATTATGGGCAAAACCGACATCCACTCCTTGATAGTTTGCCGGAAATCTTTTACCGTCCAGAAGATTTATATGTTTCTCGACAATGGGGAATTAAAACAGAAGAATGGATGAGTTACCGTCGCACAGCAAGTGAAGCTATAGTGCTGGCAGAATTAGTTAATAGTGTCAAAGGGAATTTGGACAACATTCCAATTTTGGCAATGGTAGATGGTTCGCTAATTTATTGGTTTTTAGATCAGTTACCTTTTGATGCTAGAGAACAGATTTTACCTCCTATTCTGGAATCATGGGAGAAATTGCGTGAGGCTAAAATTCCCTTGATGGGATACCTGAGTGCATCTCGTAGTGTTGAAGGAATTAATTTTTTACGTTTATTAGCTTGTCCCCATAATACTCCTGACTGCGTCAGTTTTTGTCCCAACCAAATGGAAAAGTTACCCTGTAAAGCTTTTGAAAGTTTGCGGGATACAACTTTATGGTTGACTCAACTCAAACCAGGACAGCGCAGTCCATTGTGGCGTAGTAACAGCCGAATTTTAGATTTATATCAAGAGCAACGAATTTATTTTTGTTACGTTCATGTGGGTGCGGAAATTGCTCGTATAGAAGTGCCTGCTTGGGTAGTTGAAGATACTAACATGTTCGATTTAGCTTTAGGCTTGATGCTGGCACAAGTTCAGAAAGGATATGGCTATCCGGTTGCAATTGCAGAAGCACACAATCAAGCAGTTGTCAGGGGTGCTGACAGAACCAGATTCTTTGCCTTGCTAGAAAGACAAATGATTAAAGCAGGTTTGAGAAATGTAGGTACTTCTTACAAAGAAGCTAGGAAACGCGGCAGTATTGCTTAAGTGTTATTAATAAGTAGATTTAATTTAAAGTTATATCAACACCTCCGTCCAATTGGTAAACTGATGCACAACTGAGTTCCTTTACCTAGCTCAGACCATAAATCTAGGCTACCACCATGTTTTTCCACAACAATTTGGCGGGCGATCGCTAATCCCAATCCAGTACCTTTACCTACTTCTTTGGTAGTAAATAAATGGTCAAATATTTTGGTTTGCACATATTCACTCATGCCTTTGCCATTATCACGAATGCGGATATACACCTGTTTTGATTCGATTTGGGTACGGATGGTAATTTGTTGGGGATTGCCTTCTATTTCTTTGTAGGATTGAGTTTGCGCCATTTCATCAAACACATCGATTGCATTTGCCAGGATATTCATAAATACCTGGTTTAACTGTCCGGGGAAACATTCGATTGTCGGTATATCACCGTAGTCTTTAGTAATTTGAATCGCAGGTCGGTAATTGTTAGCTTTGAGGCGATATTTCAAAATCAATAGGGTACTATCTAGTCCTTCATGAAGATTGGCATTAACTTTGTGGTTGGTGTCGGCACGGGAGAAAGTACGTAAACTGGTGCTAATATTGTTGATGCGATCAGTCGCCCCTTGCATTGATTCGAGTAATTTGGGTAAATCTTCCAGGAGGTACTCTAAGTCAATATCTTGAGCAAATTCTTCCACTTCATCGGTAGGTGGTTGTTGTTGATGATAAACTTCTAAATACTCCAACAGATTTTGCACATAGTCTTTGGTGTTGTTGATACTGCCATTGAGGAAGCCGATGGGATTGTTGATTTCGTGGGCGACTCCAGCAACAAGATTCCCCAAAGAAGCCATTTTTTCACTTTGTACTACTTGCAATTGGGATTGCTCAAGTTGCTGGGCATATTCTTGAGCTTGTTGATACAGTCGAGCATTTTCCAGGGAAATTGCCGCTTGAGTACAGAGTAAATTTAATAATTCCACTCGCTCACTAGTAAATGCATCAATGGTAAAATGATTTTTGAGATATAAAATACCAATAAGCTGACCTTGATTGATCAGTGGTAAACACAGCACACTCTTGGGTTGGTGTTGCATAAGATAGTCATCAATCACCGGTAAATCAGTTTTCAGTTCGTTGATGACCACAATTTCTTGAGTATTTTTGACATAATGAATCAATTTCACCGGCAAATTGGGATTATTAGCCAGGGGTTGGGCACAAAGTTGTGTGTCATCTAATGTGGCGATAACTCGCACCTGCCATTTTCCACTTTCATTGGGAAGTACTAACCCACAGCGATCGCCTCCTGAGTTTTGCAGAATAATCTGGGTGAGTTGATACAAGAGTCTATCGAGTTCAATGGTGCTGGAGAGAGCTTGAGAAGCTTTGAGGATAGCAGCAAAATCGAGGCCTTGATTGATGCTGGTACTACTAGAACTTTTGTGAGTGCCCAAATGAACTGAGGCGGTTAACGGGGATATAGTCGTCAGAGTTTTCCAAGTACCAGCTAATACCTCTACTGATTGCAAGATGGGACACAGTAGATTAGGATAGCTCTGTTCTAAATCATCAGTTTTTGCTTTGGCTCCCCAGCGACTGTAACAATAGTAGGCTTCTTGCATGTAAACTGCAGCGAATTTTTCTTTGCCCCAGCCAAGATAGAA
>JAAUYD010249503.1_pt1 | contig 22237 bp, 16 predicted proteins | sample 7278101 | NCBI WGS metagenome assembly JAAUYD01 (sample SAMN14350128, study PRJNA611818) | marine sediment metagenome | isolation source: surface marine sediment (0.6m) | place: French Polynesia: Moorea | collected 2018-08
CGATCGTCGGCCAGTTTGAAGACTGTGCCGTCATCGATGATGCGGCCTTCGTCGGTACACCACACCGTATAGGCGACGCGATTCAACCCAAGCTTGGTGACGTCTCTGGTGACCATGCGGTTGAGCATCGTCTCGGCGTCGCGGCCGGTTATCTCGTACTTCTGCATCGGGCAGATGTCATAGGTGCCGCATTGATTGCGTACGCAGAAGTATTCGTATTCGGCATCGTAGTAATAATCGGCGAACAAATAGCCGTTCCACGACGACCAGGCATCACGAATGTTCAATGCCTCCTCACGTGGATAAAAGTGTGTCTTCTTCAGTCTTTCGCCAGCGTAAGGGTCGCTATTCATCATCACTCATCGTAGAAGTCGTCATCGGGGACCGAGTTCGGTTTGCGCAGGTCGATCAGGATTTCGCGTGCCGCGTTGGCGCCGCACACGGCCGACACACCACCGCCCGGGTGTGTGGAAGAGCCGCACATGTACAGATTCTTCACTGGCATACGGTACTGGCCGTAGCCCGGAAATGGCCGGTTGAAAAACAGCTGGTCGATAGTGAGCTCGCCCTGGAAGATATTGCCTTCAGTTAGCCCGATTTCGTTTTCGATTTCGTGCGGCGTGCGGACCTCCATGTGCACGATCAGGTCGCGAAAACCCGGACTGTAACGTTCGATTTTGCTGATGACGCTTTCGCCGAATGCATCGCGCTTTTCGGGTGTCCACGGGCCATCCGCAAGCTTCGGTGGGCAATACTGGATGAAGTTCGACATCCAGTGCCGACCGGGCGGGGCCACGGTCGGATCCCACGCCGACGGAATGACCGACTCGACAAACGGGTCGTCAGACCAGCGGCCGCGCTTCCAGCAATCGTACGCGCGCTCCATCGTCTCGAGCGATCCGGTAAAGCCCTGGCCGCCGCGATTCAGGTAGCGATTGTCGGGGACGCCGGTGAACTTCGGCATCCCGGACAACGCGATGTTGACCTTGCCCGACGAACCGCGAATCTTGAAGTTTGTCGCTTTCTTGTAAATGCCTTCCGGCAGGTCTTCCTTGTCCATAATGCGCGTAAACGTGCGCTTCGCATCGAGATTGGACACAACAATTCCGGCCCGAATTTCATCACCATTCTCGAGTAAGACGCCAATCGCTTTGCGGTTTTCGACCAGAACCTTCTTTACGCCCGCTTCAGTACGCAATTCGCCACCGTACTCCTGCATCGCGTTGGCGATCGACTGGGAGATTGCCCCCATGCCACCGCGCGCAAGGCCCCATGCACCGATGCTCCCGTCGACGTCACCCATGACGTGATGCAGCAAGATGTAAGCAGAACCAGGCGACTCGACACCAAGCGCCGTGCCGATGATGCCGGGACTGGCCATCGCCGCCTTGATCATGTCGTTCTCGAAATAGTCCTCGAGCCACTCGGCCGCGCTCATCGTGAAGAAGCGGATGTACTCGTAAATTTCGCTTTCACCAAGGGCCCAAAACTTCTTCGCGAGCCACAGAAGCTCCCGAATGTCGCGTGGCCGGAACGACGTCGGGTCCGGCGGCGTGCGCATCAGCGTCTTGCGAATCAATTGCGAGTAGCGCGTCAGATCCGCCTGAAAGCGATGCATCGCGTCTGCGTCGTGCGGCGAGTGGCGTTTCAATTCGAGATACGTGGCTTCCTCGTCGTGGTACTGGAAAAAGCGCTCGTCGCCATCGCCAAAATTGACCGTGCCGAGGTAAGGCACAAGGATCAGTCCGTGCCTTCCAAGATCGAGGTCGCGATGAATTGCCTGGCGCATCATGCTGCAGACGTAGGAGCAGCTCGAGTACTTCCAGCCTTCGTGCAGCTCGCGCGACACCGCGGCGCCGCCGATATAGTCGTTCTTCTCGACGACAACGACATCGAGCCCTGCCTTCGCGAGGTATGCGGCGTTGGTTAGACCGTTGTGGCCGGCACCGATGACGATGGCATCATAGTGCTTCATCGCAACACCTCTTTTGCCGCGTTGCGTCCTGCCAGTCCGGTAAGGTCGCCGGCCGGGTGGCAGCCTGCGCCACAAAGCCAAAGTCCGGCTACCGGCGAGCGATACTGGGCCGCGCCGTAGGTCGGGCGCATCATCAGCATCTGGTCCATTGCGAACTCGGTGTGGTGCCAGTGACCGCCCGTAACGCGGAACTCGCGCTCGAGGTCGGCGGGCGTCAGGAACTCGCTGCCAACGATCTGTTCCCGAATACGGGGTGCGTAGCGCTGGAGTGTCGCTATGGTTCGCTCCTGTATGGCGTCCCGAGCTGCGTCGGTCCAGCCGCCTTTGTGCGCGTACGGCACGTACATTACGTTGGCGGACAGCACGTGCCTGCCGGCCGGAGCAAGTGAGGCGTCGCCAATGCTGGGTAGCGTGACTTCCATCACCGGATGTGACGACGCTTGACCGTACTTCGCATCGTCGAAGGCAAATTCGATGGCGTCCATGTCGGGCGCAACATGAAGTCGTCCATTCGGATTGTCGAGACCTGTGAATTCCGGCAGGTCGTCGAGCGCGAGATGCAGTTTGGCGACATAGCCATCGCAACGCAGACGCCCGATCCGGTTGGTGAAGCCGATGTCCAGGTGCTCGACACCGAGCAGGTCGATAAAGGTCCGCTTCGGGTCGGCCGAAGACACGACCCGACTGGACGCAATCTCTTCGCGGCCGACGAGACGCACACCAGCCGTACGCAGTCCATTCTTGTCAGCGTCGACCAGGATGCGGTCGACCGTTGCTTCATAGCGAATCTCGACACCGGCAGCGATCGCGGCAGCGTCGAGCGCTGCAACCAGGCCGCGCGTATCGCCGGAAGCGCCACTGCGCCGGTATAGCATTGCGAGCACGGCGCTGTTGGGCGATCGTGGCGCCATCCGTGAACCGATCAGGCCGTCCCAGCTGAGCAGCGCTTTGACGAGACCGTTGTCGAAATACTCGTCCATGAGGTCGCGCGCCGGTAGCGATGCAATGCGCATGAATTCACGCATGTCGTCGCGTCCGAGGCCGCGCAATTTCAGGCCGAGCCTGCCAAACGTCGTCAGGTCGCGAAGCTTGCGACTGGCGATCCCGGGTATCGTCCGGCACCAGAAGGGCGCCAGTGCCTGCGCACATTTCGTCAGCAGGCGCTCGTAGTCGAGAAACGAATGTGCATCGTCGTCGCTCGCGCCGGCCAGAACGCCATCAGCAATGACAACATGTTCGCCGCCACTATTGAGGCCTACCTGCCTGAGCGCGCCGGGTGAATACCCGTACCGCGAAAGGTCGAGATCGCCTTCGATCTGACCAGAGAAGTGGTTGGCCCGATGCGCGACTGCTGTTCGGAACCCCGGGTGGAATTCGCGCGTGGCGGCGAGGCCGCCTGCTGCGCTGCCGGCTTCGAGCACAAGGACCTTGTGCCCGGCTTTGGCGAGGTAGGTTGCACAGACCAGCCCGTTGTGGCCCGCGCCAATGATGATCGAGTCGTAATCCTGCAATGTGCGCGCTGGTTGTTTTTCGTGCGTAAACCCTTGTATAGCCTAATGTCATTGCCATACTCCAGCTTCCGTGCCTACACGCGATGTGCGCATTGCGAGAATTACAGGGTATTCTCGGAGGCATGAAGCTGCGCTACAAGATTGCCAGTGGTTTCCTCGGGCTGATTGCCGTTGCGATTGGCGTGCTGGCTATCGTGATCGGCCATACCACACCGTGCGCAGAATCAACCACCGATACTTCCTTGCTCTCAAGTGTGGAAACGATGCAGGCCGTGCGCTATGGATGCTACGGCGGGCCGGAGGTCATTAGTTACGAGACCGTCGCCAAACCCGTACCTGCCGGCAATGAAGTGCTGGTGCGCGTACAGAGCGCCGCGGTAAATCCACTTGACTGGCATTACCTGCGCGGCTCGCCGTACCTGATGCGTCTGGGAACCGGCATCGGAGCGCCTGATGATCCGCGCCTTGGCGTCGATTACGCCGGAATTGTCGAGGCCGTGGGCAGCGAAGTGACAGAATTCGTACCCGGCGATCAGGTGTTTGGTGGGCGCAACGGCGCGTTTGCGGAGTATCTCGTCGTACCGGAAGACCGCGGCATCACGGCGATGCCATCCGACACAAGTTTCGAGGAGGCGGCTGCAGTGCCAATCGCGGCGCTAACGGCCCTACAGGCTTTGCGCGACAAGGGCAGGGTAAAGGCCGGTGACAAGGTGCTGATCAACGGGGCGTCGGGCGGGGTTGGAACCTATGCCGTGCAGATTGCCAAGGCACTTGGCGCCGAAGTGCACGGCGTTTGCAGCACACGCAACGTCGAATTGGTGCGGTCGCTTGGCGCCGACCGTGTCTGGGACTACAAGAAAGACAACTACACCGAAAGCGACGAACAGTACGACGTTATTGTCGACATGGTCGGCAATCACTCCCTCGGCGCCAACCGCGGCGTGATGCAAGACGACGGCGTGTTTGTCATGGTCGGTGGCTCCAAAGGCGACTGGGTCGCGCCACTTGCGGGACCGCTGAGCGCGATGGTGCAGGCGCCCTTCGTCAGCCAGGAACTTGTCGTGTTGTTGGCACAGATTTCACAGGACGATCTGCGCGCCGTCGCCGACCTGATGGCGGCAGGCAAGGTTCGCTCCGTCATCGACCGCCGCTACGACCTCAGCCAGCTGGCGGAAGCGATTCGTTATTCGGAAAGCGGCCGCGCGCGCGGCAAGATCATTATCCGGACCGCCGCCGACGCTCCCTAGCTACGGCGCCGAAACGACTTGTTACACATACCCGCTGTCAATCGCGATAACGGCATGGGAAAGTATCGCCATCTATTCCATGGAGTATCCCCGCAATGCGAAAGCTCGCAGGATTCATTGCCATCATGCTGACATCAAGTGCCGCCATGGCCGATCTGCTCGACCAGGATTTCAGGAAACTGGCGTCCGACGACGTTGTAAATCTCGAACACGAATACCAGGGCAAGGTCGTTCTGATCGTGAACACCGCCTCGAAATGCGGTAACACGCCGCAATACGAAGGTCTTGAAAAGCTGCACCAGGAATACGGCGAGGATGGCCTCGTGGTGCTGGGCTTCCCATCCAACGATTTTCTCGGCCAGGAGCCTGGCACCGAAGCCGAGATTCAGGAGTTTTGTCGCCTGACCTACAGCATCAAGTTCCCGATGTTCGAAAAGGTCACGGTGAAGAAGGGCAAGGCGCATCCGTTCTTCGATCGGTTGGCCGATGCGGCCGGGACGCACCCGACGTGGAACTTCCACAAATATCTGATCGGTCGTGACGGCGAACTCATCGCCGAGTTCAGCCCGCGAACCCAGCCGTATGACGACAGGTTGGTGGCCAGCATCGAGACAGCGCTGAAGGAGCAGGGTGGCTCGTGACAGATGCTACTGCAGCTGTGCTCGAACGCCAGAGGCGTTACGAGCTCCAGTCCCCAAATCCGGCCCTGAAGTACCTGGAACCGCGCGCGCTGCTTGAAGCTCTTGCACTGGTTCCTGCTGCGCCATTCCTGCTCGCGCAGAGCCGCGGTGATGGGCGACAGGTAATGCTGCTGCCGGGCTTCATGGCGGATGAACGCACGATGTGGCCGCTGCAGCGCTACCTCAACTACCTGGGCTACGACGCACTGCCGTGGGGACTCGGTCGCAACAACGGACAGCCCGAGCAGGATGCCGGGCGCGTTGTCGAGCAACTCAACCAGGTGCGCCGCGCCGACGAGCCGATCACGCTGATTGGCTGGAGTCTCGGTGGTGTCATCGCCCGGGAAGTCGCTCGCAGGGAGCCCGACAAGGTTCGCGAGGTGATAACGCTGGGCACGCCGGTGGAGGGCGGCCCCAAGTACACGGCGACCAGCAAGCAATTTGAGGAGAACAAGCACCTCGACCTGGATACCCTCGAGCAGCATATCCATGAGGTCAACTCAAAGGGTATCGACTGCCCACTGACAATCGTCTACAGCCGCGGCGATGGCATTGTTGACTGGCGCGCCGCGATAGACCGCTACAACCCGCAGGCCCGGCATCGACGTATCGCGGGTTCGCACCTCGGAATGGCAGTCAATCCGGTTGTCTGGCGGGTCATTGCCCGCACCCTGGCAGGAAACTCCGCACGGGCAAGCGACTAGCTGACTGCTACGCCGCTCTGTTGGCGTAGCCGATCGATTTGAGCGCTCCACCGATCTCATCGAGGACGGCGGGATCTTCGATCGTCGCCGGTACTTTGTAGCCCTCCGAATCTGCAATCTTGCGCATCGTGCCGCGCAAAATCTTGCCCGAGCGTGTTTTTGGCAGTCGCGGAACGATTGCCGCCTGTTTGAAGACGGCAACCGGACCAACCTGCTCACGCACCATTGCGATGGTCTCGGCAATGATGTCGTCGGGGTTCCGCTCGACGCCCGCCTTTAGCACGAGGAAGCCCAGCGGTAGCTGCCCCTTCATAGCATCTGCTACGCCAATGACAGCGCACTCGGCGACATCCGGATGACCGGCCAGGACTTCCTCAATGGCGCCCGTCGACAGCCGGTGACCGGCAACATTGATCACATCGTCCGTGCGGGACATGACGTTGATATAGCCATCGTCGTCGATGAAACCGGCATCGCCGGTTTCGTAGTATCCGGGGAACGTGGTCAGATATTTCTCGATGTACTTCTCCTGCGCATTCCACAGGCCGGGCAGGGTTCCGGGAGGTAGCGGCAGTTTGCACGCGATTGCACCAACGTCGCCCGGTTCGACATCGTTACCGTCACCGTCGAGCGTGCGCACGTCCCAGCCAGGCGCGGCCGGGCCTACCGAGCCGGCTTTGACCGGCAGTAACTCCAACCCAACGCAGTTAGCCGCAATTGCCCAGCCGGTCTCCGTCTGCCACCAGTGATCGATGACCGGAATTCCGAGCTTGTCCTCGGCCCAGTGCAGTGTGTCCGGGTCGCAGCGTTCGCCGGCGAGGAACAATGTGCGCATTGCTGACAGGTCATAGTCGGCAATAAGGTTGCCATCCGGGTCCTGCTGCTTGATGGCGCGAAATGCCGTTGGCGCCGTGAACATTGCCGCAACCTTGTGCTCTGAGGCTACGCGCCAGAAGGCGCCGGCATCCGGTGTGCCGACGGGTTTGCCTTCAAACAGGACCGTCGTGTTGCCGTGCAATAGTGGGCCGTAAATGATGTAGGAGTGGCCGACTACCCAACCGATGTCCGATGCCGCCCAGTAGACGTCGCCGGGATCGACTCCGTAGATGTTCTTCATCGACCAGTGCAGGGCAACGGCATGACCGCCATTGTCGCGAACGATGCCTTTTGGTTCGCCTGTTGTGCCCGAGGTGTACAGAAGATAAAGCGGGTCCGTTGCCTCGACCGTCACGCAATCGTGAGCGGTTGCTCTGGTCATGACATCCCGCCAGTCGAGATCGCGTCCCGCGACCATATGGGCCGCTACCTGCGGTCGCTGGAAGATGATGCAATGCGCCGGCTTATGGCTGGATAATTCTATGGCCTCATCGAGCAGCGGTTTGTATTCCACGAGCCGCGACGGTTCGATGCCGCACGACGCCGACACGATGAGCGACGGTTGCGCATCGTCGATGCGAGTCGCAAGTTCCGCCGCGGCGAATCCGCCGAATACGACTGAGTGCACCGCGCCGAGACGCGCACATGCCAGAACCGCGACAATGGCTTCGGGGATCATCGGCATGTAGATGATGACACGATCGCCTTTACCGACGCCGGCCTCGGCGAGACCTCCGGCAAAACGCGAAACCTCGTCGAGTAGCTCGGCGTAGCTGATCGTGCGCCGCGTGTCCGTCACGGCGCTGTCGTAGATGATTGCCGCCTGGTCGCCGCGGCCACGTTCGACATGTCGGTCAAGCGCGTTGTAGCAGGTATTCAGTCGGGCGCCCGCGAACCATCGATACATATTGGGCGCGGGATTATCGAGGACCTTGTCCCAGGTCCTGTCCCAGTCGATGCCTTCGGCAGCCTTTGCCCAGAATTCTTCGGGGGCGTCAATTGAAGCTCGATGCGTTGTTCTGTAGATGCTCATCGCGGCCTCCTGATACGGGGGTTTTGACGAGAGTTTAGGAAGACCCGCCGCCCACGGCCATTGGACGAAAGACGAATGCGGCTAGTTAGAAGTGCTTATGAAAATGACGGGCACCTCGGCGTACCAGGTCGCATCGTTGGCCGTGACCGCGATACGAAACGTCGCGTCGTCCGATCCCGGGCCGGGAAGCAGGCCCTGCCATTCGGTGCCGTCATCGTTCGTGCGTGTCATCGGGGCGGGTGGATCAGTGTCGCCGTCATCGACTAGCCCGATGGCCGCGCTCTGCAATTCATGCGAGGTAACCAGGGTTAGCGCCACCGAACTGGCCGCGACCATCTCGGGTCGAATTGTCAGCTTGAAATCGGCGTTTTCGAGGTCGCATTGACCGCTGGCATAACGGCAATTCGACTTGGCGATCAACGTATAGGCGGCGCCGGGTTTGGCCGCGTGGGGTCGTTCGCCGATGAAATAGTCGACCGCAAACCACGCCATGATCGCGAGGACCGGCGCGACGAGCATTGCGACGACGACATGTTTGTTGTTGAACATCTGCGTAGTCTAACAGTTGGTGGCAGTCACCTTATTTCGGTTCTAAAAGTCCCTGTCACCTCAGTCGTCAGAATAGGGCAACCGTTCGCGTTAGAATGGAAATAAGGTGACTGCCACCTCAAAAAAGAGGGGGCCTTGCGGCCCCCGGAAGATCAGCAAAACGGCAATCAGTGGGCCGAAGCAGCGCCGGCACCTGCTGGCACGCGGATATCCTCGACCAGATCCATGATTTCCTGCGGCGGAGCGGCTGTCAGTTTCGCGACCACGAAGGCAACCGCGAAGTTGACGATCGCACCGACGGCGCCGAAGGCGTTTGGCTCGATGCCCAGGAACCAGTTTGGCGACATGTCACCCAGGAATGCAGTGCTGGCGATAAACATGATGCCCTTGTGCTGGAACACGTAGAACAGCGTAACGCCAAGACCAGCGACCATACCTGCGATCGCCCCTTCCTTGTTCATGCGTTTGTAGAAGATGCCCATCATCAGAGCCGGGAAAATCGACGATGCCGCGAGACCGAAGGCAAGAGCCACGGTTCCGGCCGCGAAGTCGGGTGGATTGAAACCCAGGTAGCCCGCTAGCAGGATCGCGCCGGCCATCGCTATGCGACTTGCGAGCAGTTCCTGCTTCTCGGTGATCTCGGGTTTGAAGACTCCTTTGAGAAGGTCATGTGAGATCGCGGACGATATCGCGAGCAGCAATCCGGCGGCGGTAGAGAGGGCTGCCGCCAGTCCACCCGCTGCAACCAGTGCGATGACCCAGTTCGGCAAGCCGGCGATCTCCGGATTCGCAAGCACCATGATGTCACGGTCGACCTTGGTCATCTCGTTGGTCTCAGCGTCGGCACTGTAAACGATCTTGCCGTCACCATTCTTGTCTTCGAACGCCAGCAGGCCAGTAGCCTCCCAGTTGCGAATCCAGTCAGGGCGCTCTTCGTAGGTCATGTACTCGCCGGGCGTCGGCTCGATGGTTTCGATCAGGTTCAGGCGAGCCATTGCTGCTACCGACGGCGCCGTCGTGTAGAGGATGGCGATAAACACCAGCGCCCAACCCGCAGAGCTGCGAGCGTCCTTGACCTTCGGCACCGTGAAGAAGCGAATGATCACGTGCGGCAGGCCTGCCGTGCCGATCATTAGCGACATCGTGTACATGAACATGTTGGTCAGACTTAGCCTGACGTTGGTTGTGTACTCGAGGAAGCCAAGATCGCGCAACACCTGGTCAAGTCGGTCGAGCAGGAACACTTCCGAGCCGGCCATTGTAGAGCCGAGGCCAAGCTGCGGGATCGGATTGCCGGTAAGGCTCAGGGAAATGAAGATCGCCGGGATCGTGTAGGCAAGAATAAGCACGCAGTACTGTGCGATCTGCGTGTACGTAATGCCCTTCATGCCACCCATGACGGCGTAGATGAAGACGATGCCCATTCCGATCGACAACCCGACGTCATAGTCGACCTCGAGGAACCGCGAGAACGCGACGCCGATACCTTTCATCTGGCCGATAACGTACGTCACTGATGCAACGATCAGGCAGATGACGGCCACTATGCGTGCTGCCTTCGAGTAGTAACGATCGCCGATGAACTCGGGCACCGTGAACTTGCCGAACTTGCGCAGGTACGGTGCGAGCAGCATCGCGAGGAGCACGTAGCCGCCGGTCCAGCCCATCAGGAATACTGAACCGCCGTAGCCCATGAACGCGATCAGGCCGGCCATCGATATGAACGATGCCGCGGACATCCAGTCGGCCGCTGTCGCCATACCATTGGCAACCGGGTTGACGCCACCGCCGGCGACGTAGAAGTCCTTCGTCGTTCCGGCACGCGCCCAGATCGCAATGCCGATGTACAGCGCGAACGTAAAGCCGACGACGAGGTAGGTCATAGCTTGCAGTGTCATGGCCGTCTCCTAGTCGTCGTCTTCATGGACGTTGTGCTCCTTGTCGAGCTTGCCCATGCGGTTGGCGTAGAAAAAGATCAACGCGACGAACACGTAGATCGACCCCTGTTGTGCGAACCAGAACCCGAGCTTGTAGCCGCCAAGCGAAATCTTGTTCAGCGGCTCTACGAGAATGATTCCGAACAGGTACGAAACGACGAACCAGATCACCATACAAATGGCGACCAGTCTCAGGTTCGCGCTCCAGTAGCTGCTGTTTTTTGACATGCGTTTCCCCTTGTTGGCGGGTGCTTTTATGATTTATGCGCCGACGAATCTAGCAAAGGGCCTATGTCGCGGGCATTCGACGTTAGTAGTAGACTGCCGCGACAACATAAGAACAGGGGGGACATCAGGCGTGATCAACTGGTGGGTGTTGCTGGTGCTGTCGCTCGGCTACGTGACCGTGTTATTCGCGATTGCGTATTGGGGTGACAACGTCGAACAAAGTCGCTTCTCGACGTTCAGCCGTTCGCTCGTTTACAGTCTGACACTTGCCGTCTACTGCACATCCTGGACTTTTTATGGCGCGGTCGGCAGTGCGGCGCAGAGCGGCTGGGGCTACCTGCCAATCTATCTCGGTCCGATGCTCGTCATTTTGTTCGGCTGGCCGTTGATAAATCGCATCGTTACGATCAGCAAGCGCCAGAACCTGACCTCAATCGCCGACTTCATTGCCGCTCGATTCGGCAAGGCGCAGAGTCTTGCGGCACTGGTTACGGTGATTGCGACGATTGGGTCCGTCCCCTATATCGCACTTCAGCTGAAGGCCATCGTCGGTGGCTTCAGCATCGTGTCCAACTACTCGGGAACGAGCGGTGCCGAATACGATACGGCTCTCGTCGTTGCCGCGGTGCTCGCGGGTTTTACGATCCTGTTTGGCACGCGCAAGATTGATGTGACTGAGCATCACGAAGGCATGATGATTGCAATTGCATTCGAGTCCGTCGTCAAGCTTCTGGCGTTCGTCGCGGTAGGCGCGTTCGCGTTATTCCTGCTTAAAAGCACTGCCGGGGAGGTTACGCAAACCGCTGCCCGCGCAGACACGGTATTCCGGATTGACCGCCTGCCGGACACGTTCGTCACACAGCTGATCCTGGCGAGTGCGGCGATCTTTTGTCTGCCGCGTCAGTTTCATGTGGCCATCGTCGAGGCGCACAAGGACGCGAAGATCGACACGGCTCGCTGGGCGTTTCCACTCTACCTGTTGATCTTCACGGTGTTCATCATTCCGATAACGCTGGCGGGATTGAAGCTGCTGCCGTCGGGCGTGTTTACCGGCGACACCTTCGTCCTGGCGCTGCCAATGGAAAGCGGGCAGCACTGGCTTACGATCCTCGCGTTTCTCGGCGGTTTCTCGGCGGCGACCGGCATGGTTATCGTCGCCTGCGTAGCCCTGTCGACGATGATCAGCAACGAGCTTGTCATGCCAACGTTGCTGCGCATCAAGCCACTCGGACTGTCGGAAAGAACAGACTATTCGCGCCTCCTGATCCACATTCGCCGTGCTGCGATTGCAGTATTGCTCGTGCTCGCCTATTTCTACTATCGCGCACTCGATGAGTCGGCGGCGCTCGCAAGCATTGGGCTGCTGTCATTCGCTGCGGCCGCACAGTTTATGCCGTTGATCGTCCTCGGCATGTACTGGCAGCGTTCGACCCGCATCGGCGCGTTCGCCGGCCTCGCGACAGGCTTCGTCCTCTGGGCGTACACGCTGTTCCTACCGACACTCGCGCGATCGGGCGTATTCAGCGGCGACTTCATCGACGCCGGTTTGTTCGGTCTGCCGTGGTTACGTCCCGAGTCGCTGTTGTTCGACGTGCAGGCAAACCCACTGACGCACGGTGTTGCCTGGTCATTGTGTGGCAACATCGCGGTCTTCGCAGTAGTGTCGTTAGTCACGCGTCAGTCGATGATTGAGAAGATCCAGGCGCGGGCGTTCGCCAGTCCGATCGTACGCAGCGGCGAGTCGCGACCGTCCGCCGCCAGGGCTGACCTGACCAACGAGGACCTGCGCGCTTTGGCCGATCGCTTCCTCGGCGAGGCGCACGCGGCGCGTTCGTTCGCCGATTTTGCGGAACAGGAAGACCTCGATATTGCACCGTCTCTGACGGCTGATCGCCGTCTCCTGCAATTCACCGAACGCCTCCTTGCCGGTGCGATTGGTGCCGCGTCGGCACGTGTGGTCATCACGACGGCGTTGCGCAGGACGGGTATGGACATTGGCGATGTCGTGCTGCTGCTCGACGAGACTTCGCATGCGGTGCGGTTCAATCGCCAGCTGACCGAGGCGACTCTCGAGAACATCACCCAGGGCGTCAGTGTGGTCGACGCAGACCAGCGACTCATCGGCTGGAACTCGCGTTACCTCGAACTGATGGATTACCCGGACGGCATGGTGCACGTCGGCGAATCGGTTGAAGAGTTGATTCGCTACAACGCCGAACTGGGTCGTTTCGGCGACGGCGACGTTGAGCAGGCCGTGGCCAAGCGCATGAAATACTTGCGGGATGGATCCGCCTATCGCTACGAAAGCCGCTTCTTCGACGGCAAAGTCATCGAGATTCGTGGCCAGCCCATGCCCGACGGTGGCTTCGTTACCACCTACACGGACATTACGGACTTCAAGAGCGCCGAAACCATGCTCGTCGAAGCGAAGGAGATGCTCGAGCAACGCGTTGCGGACCGCACTGCCGAGCTCGAGTCGACCATGCTGGCGCTGCGTGAAGCGAAAGCGGATGCCGAGGACGCAAACGCGTCGAAGACCAAATTCCTGGCTGCTGCAGCGCATGATCTATTGCAGCCACTCAATGCGGCAAAACTGTTCGCGGCCCTGCTCATCGAGCATCGCGAGGAGATGACCGATGAACAAAGCCGTCTAGTCACGCGCGTCGAAAACGGGCTGCTCAGCGTTGAAGATCTGCTGAGCGCATTGCTCGATATCTCGCGTCTCGACACCGCGGCGCCTGAGCCGAAGCGCGAAGACGTACGCGTCGAGCAACTCTTCAGGGCACTGGAGACACAGTTTTCGCAGACCTTCGCGGAGCAAGATCTGACGCTGCGGTTTGCAGCGACTGATCTCGTGGTTCATTCGGACCCGGCGCTACTGCGCCGGATTCTGCAGAACTTCGTCAGCAATGCACGCCGTTACACGCGGAAGGGCGGTGTCCTGATCGGCTGTCGCCGTCGTGGCGAAGCGGTTGCGTTACAGGTGATTGATACGGGCGTCGGCATCGCGGACAGGGATCAGAAAGCCGTGTTCGAAGAATTCCACCGTCTGTCCGAGGGTGCAGAACGGACCAAGCGGGGTCTCGGGCTTGGCCTTGCCATTGTCGATCGAATCGCGCGGCTGCTCGGGCACGAGGTCTCGCTACGCTCCGAGCTGGGCAAGGGCAGCTGTTTCGAGGTCATCGTACCGCGGGCGTCTGGAGACGGATTGACCGCGGTTGCGGCCGGAGCGACGGAACAGCGCGCAGCATCATCCATCGATGGTCAGGTCATCCTGTGCATCGATAACGAACGCGAGATCCTCGACGGCATGCAGGGACTGCTGGCCAGGTGGGGTGCCGCGCCCGTCGTGGCAACCGGTCGGGATGGGGCACTTGCCGCCATGGAGCGTGTGCACGCGGAACTCGGTCAATGGCCTGCCATGTTGCTCGTCGACTACCATCTCGATGACGATGACACGGGGCTCGAGGTTATCGCGGCGTTGCGGGACCGGGCGGGAACAGACTTGCCGGCCGCGGTTCTCACGGCCGATCACACTGACGAGGTGGCGGAACAGGTGAGTGATGCGGGCTATACGCTGCTCAACAAGCCCGTCAAGCCGGCGGCGCTGCGCGCGCTGATCAACCGAATTCTAAGTCGCCGCGCCGCCGCCTGAGCCCGCGTCCAGCAATGACGGTGCGAAGATACGCAACTGCTGCACGGCCAGCACCGCCTGGGTGCGGTTGTTCACTTTCATCTTGCGCAGGATCGCCGTGACGTGAGCTTTGATCGTGGCTTCGGACACGCTGAGCTGATACGCGATCTGTTTGTTGAGCAGACCTTCGCCCAGCATCATTAACACGCGAAACTGATGCGGTGTTAGGGAACTCAGTGCGGCGGCGATTTTGGCTTCTTCGGTATCGAGGTGATCGTCATGCAGATCGATACCTTCGGGAACCCACACTTCGCCATCGAGTATTGCGCGAATGCCCGCCTCGAGGGTGGCTATCGGCGATGACTTTGGAATAAAACCGCTGGCGCCGTGCTGAATCGAGCGGCGAATCACGGCCGGATCGTCGGAGGCCGAGACAATCACGGTCGGCAGCGACTCATGATTGCTGCGAATCCACGCCAGTGCGGAGAATCCGCTGACTCCGGGCATGTTCAGATCGAGGAACAGCACGTCGGCGTCGGCGTTGGCCTCCACGACAACCTGAAGCGTATCGAGGCTGTCTGCTTCGACAATATGGGCGTCGGTGACGCAGTTGCCGACTGCATGGATCAGCGCCTCGCGAAACAAAGGGTGATCGTCTGCAACGATGAATGTGCTTGCGGCCGTCAGTATTCCTCCCTCCCTGCGTCAAGACTACCGCAAACGGTGTTCCTAATCTCCCCGTGTATTAGACCTTCGTCTAACGCGGCGTCGGATTCGACTATTGGCTAATGGCCTCCGTGCGAACCCTCGCCGAGACTGCGACGTGGCTGAACAACACTCCGTATTGGGGGAAAACAATGACGAGGTTAAAACTACAAGCTTTTTCAACTGGCATTGCCGTCGCATTGCTCACGGTGAGCGGTCCGGCTATGGCGCAGAGTTCTGACGTAGCCGCGCTCGAAGCGCGCGTCGCAGAGCTCGAGGCCATGCTGCAACAGCTTGTTGACGAAAAGAAGCAAGCGGCTCCTGCGCCCGCGCAGGCACCAAAGCCCATGCCGGCCAAGTCGGTGGACACCGGCAGCTCGTACAAGTTCGGCGGTTACGTGCGCCTCGACGCCAAGCTTAGCGACTATTCGGCGGGAGACCTTTCACCCAGCAGCGCGGGCACACAGTTCTATATTCCCGGAACGATTCCCGTGGGTACCGGGGCGAGCGCGGGCCCCGACTTGAACGTGGATGCCAAGGCGACCCGCATCAACTTCAAGAGCGACCACGGGCTCGCGAGCGGTGACAAGCTGTCGACGTTCATCGAGATGGACTTTTACCTCTCCCCGGGCGGCAACGAGCGGGTCAGCAACTCGTACAACCCACGAGTGCGACACGCGTTTATCAAGTACAACGACTGGTTGTTCGGCCAGACCTGGTCAACCTTCCAGGATGTCGGTGCGTTGCCGGAGACGATGGACTTCATCGGTGTGTCGGAGGGCACGACATTCATGCGCCAGGCGATGATCCGCTACACGAACGACAACTGGGAGTTTGCACTCGAGAACCCCGAAACGACGATCACGCCAAATGGCGGCGGCGCACGGATCGTCGCCGACGATGGGTCACTTCCGGATCTTGTGGCGCGCTACACCATCCCGCTCCAGGGCGGGTACGTCAAAATCGCCGGTCTTGCGCGTCAGCTTGACTACGATACGACCGGTGTGGACGACAGTGAAACATCACTGGCTCTCAGCGTATCCGGCAAGCACCGCATTGGCGAAGCCGATGATATCCGCTGGATGATCACGAGCGGATCAGGCGTCGGCCGCTATCTTGGCCTTAATACTGCGAACGATGCTGTCATTGACGGCGCCGGCAATCTCGAGGCAATCGATCAGACCGGCTTCTTCGTGGCATACCGTCACGTCTGGAACAAGAAATGGCGTACGAATGTCATGTACTCGGCACTGAGCATTGACAACGATACGGCGCTGACCGGCACAGGTGTGACGAAGGATGTTTACTCGGCGAACGTCAACCTCGTCTACCAGCCGGTACCGAAACTGACGCTCGGTGGTGAGGTCATGTTCGCCGAACGCGAGATCGAATCCGGTCTTGACGGTGACATGACACGGTTCATCTTCTCGGCCAAATACGCGTTTTAGCTACGCCCCCCTCGCCCGATGCAACATCGGGTAAATCACTGGCGGTGCCGGCAGCGGCGCCGCCGGTTTTCCCGTTCTGCTGAGCGTGTCAGAATCGTGCTGTGAAAGAGATTCCCGAAATAGCCCAGTTCCTGGCGGCGTTGCCCGGCTTCGATGCGTTGGCACAGGGGGAGGTCGCCGCGTGCGCAAAGGGAATCGAGATCGCCTATTATCGCGCCGGTGACGACGTACTGACGGTCGGCAGCGAGAATCGACGTCTTCACATCATTCGCAGCGGTGCCATCGAACTGCGCAACGGCGACGGCGAGATGATGACGCGCCTGGCCGAAGGCGACTGCTTCGGCTTCCCCTCGCTCATGAACAACGCGCCGGCGCGTAATCACTCGGTCGCGCTCGAAGATACGTTGATTTACCACCTGAACGGCAATGCGTTCGCCGCCGCACGACATGCGAGCGAAGCCTTCGACACCTGGTTCATACGCGCACTTTCCGACCGCCTGACAATGCAGCCGCAAATGCAGACGTTTCGTGGCGTATCCGGCGAGACTGTTCGGACTCTCGTGACGCGAGCTCCCGTGAGCATCGGCCTCGACGCTTCGATTCAGGACGTTGCGAACAAGATGGTCAGCGAACGCGTATCCGCGATGCTTATCAGCGATGGCGATGCGGTCAGTGGCATCGTTACGGATCGCGACATTCGTGCACGCGTTGTCGCAGCGGGATTGCCGGGTGACTATCCGGTGACTGAAATCATGACGTCGGACCCGATTACTCTCGACGGCGACGCCCACGCATACGAAGCCGCAATGGTCATGATGCAAAGCAATATTCATCATCTGCCGATCACCGAGGACGGCAAGCTCATCGGCATGGTTTCGCGCAGCGATTTCATGCGTCTCGAAACCGAGCATCCGCTCTACCTCGTTAGTGACATTGGCAAACAGACTACGGCGGATGGCGTCGTCGCGGCATGCAAGCGCTTGCCCGGCCTGATCATTGGCCAGATCGAGTCGGACGCGAACGGTGAGCAGCTTGGCAAGTTCATTACGATGATTACCGACACGGTGACGCGTCAGCTGATACGCATCGCTGAGTCCGAGCTCGGGCCGGCCCCGTGCAACTATGCCTGGGTCGCGCTTGGGTCACAGGGTCGCTTCGAGCAGTCGGCCAGGAGTGACCAGGACAATGCCCTGGTCCTGTCAAACAAGGTCGGCGATGGGGACGACGCCTACTTCGCGGCGATGTCGAAGATTGTCAACGACGGGCTCAACGACTGCGGCTATGTGTACTGTCCGGGCGACGTCATGGCGTCAAATACCAAGTGGCGCCAACCGTTGCGCAAGTGGAAGGAGTACTTCCACCGCTGGATTACGGTTCCCGAAGAAAAAGCGCTCATGCACGCCAATATCTTTTTCGACCTGCGTTGCGTGGCGGGCAGCGTCAAACTCGTCGAGAAGTTGAAGAAGAGCGTGCGCGAGGATGCGCGCAAGAACGAGATCTTTCTCGCGCTGATGGCAAAGAACGCGATGAACTACCAGCCGCCGCTCGGTTTCTTTCGGCAGTTCGTTCTCGAAAAGTCGGGGAAGCACCAAAACACGCTGAACCTGAAGCTGCACGGCATCATGCCCATTGTCGAAATCGCGCGAATCCGTTCGCTGGCGGCCGGCGAACTGCGTATCAGCACTCGCAATCGCCTGCGGGCCGCGGCGGCGGCCGGAGAACTCACCGAGACCGACGCTGCCAACCTCGTCGATGCTCTCGATTTCATTGAAAAACTCCGGATCGAGCACCAGAGCCGGCAGCTGCAGGCGGGCAAGGCGCCGGACAACTACCTTTCACCTGACGAGTTGTCGCCGCTCGTACGCCAGAACCTCAAATCCGCCTTTACACAGGTGCGCGTTAGTCAAAGTGCGCTGCTGCACCGCTTCCACCTTGCATGAGACGCGCCTGGCTAAGCGCGCGACGATGGTGGATACAGCGCCGCAAGACTGCGCCGCCCTATGACGAACTGCTCGCCGCTCCAGTGCCATCCTCGCGTGACCCGGTTGCCGCCGTAGAATTCGTCAGTCTTGACATCGAGACGACCAGCCTCGACGCGGCCAATGCCGATATGCTGAGTGTTGGCTGGGTGGTTGTGCGCAATGGTCGCGTCGATCTTGCGAGCGCTGAGACGTGGATCGTACGTCCCAGCGGTGACGTTGGTGACAGCGCTTCGGTGCACGGACTGACCGATACCGTCGTCGGTGCCGGCCTCGACTGGGGCACGGTACTCGACAAGATCGTGACTGTGCTGACCGGACGTGTGCTGGTTGTACACCACGCCGGTCTCGACAAGACTCTCCTCGATCGCATGAGTCGACTGCGGTACGGCGCGCCGCTACTCGTTCCGGTTATCGATACGCTCGCACTCGAACATCGCCGCCAGAAGCAACGACATCACATCGAGGAAGGCGGCTCGCTGAAGCTGTCGGATCTGCGCACGGCCTACGGCCTGCCGCGCTACGCGGCGCACGATTGTCTTGTCGACGCGATCGCGACTGCGGAGCTGCTGCTTGCGATGGTGGCGTATCGCCGCGCAGAGCGGCTGGGCGATTTGTCAGCCTGAGGCAGGCAGCTCGGTTGGCGAGACGAGCACCCCGTCTTCGTCACAGTAGATCCAGTCACCTGTCCGAAACACGACACCACCAAACTCGACGTCCTCGTCGACGGCGCCGAGGCCTTCCTTGCGGCTCTTGGCCGGGTTGACTCCGAGCGCCTTGGCCCCGAAGTCAATGCGCCCGATCTCGGCAGAATCGCGCACAGCGCCATAGATGACGCAGCCCGCCCAGCCGTTTTTCGCACCCTTGGCCGCGATGATGTCGCCCATAAGTGCGGTCTCGGTCGAGCCACCGCCGTCCACGACTGCAACTGCGCCATTGCCCGGCTCGTCGAGCAGGGCACGAAACAACTGGTTGTCGCGCTCGCATCGCACGGTGCGGATTGGGCCAAAGAATTTCTGGCGACCGCCAAAGTCCCGGAACTGCGTCGAGCAGGTCGAAACCTCGCCCTCATGGTCATCATAGAGATCGGTTGTTGGTTTCATCAGGCCGCAGACTCCGTCTTCGTCTCACGCGGCAGGTACCGGACCAGCATCGCAAACTCATCGATCGTCGCGTCGGATGCACGTTCGGGAACAGGCACCTTGACGACGTGACCCGATCCCGGCGCAACATCCACCGGTGTCCCGTCCTTGCCCAGCATCTCATTGAGTCCGAAAGTCACGTTGCCCGACGGTGTTACAAGTTCCATCAGGTCACCGCGGTGGAACTTGTTCTTTACATCGATCGTCAGCCACCGGTCGCTGGCATCGACGATTTCGCCGACAAGTTGCTGGCGATCCGAGGTCGATACGCCGCGCTCGTAGTTCTGGTACTCCTTCGGCGGGTGCCGCCGGTAGAAACCTTCGGTATAGCCGCGATTCGACAGGCCCTCGAGCTCGTCCATCATCTGCATGTCGAACTCGCGACCGGCGGCCGCGTCCTCAATGGCGCGGTGATAGACCTGGGTCGTTCTCGCCGTGTAGTACGCGGACTTCGTGCGGCCCTCGATCTTGAGCGAGTCGATGCCCATCTCCGCAAGTTCGCGAACGTGTTGCACGGCCCGCAGGTCTTTCGAATTCATGATGTAGGTACCGTGCTCGTCTTCATACGCGGGCATCAGTTCGCCCGGGCGGGTCTCTTCCTCGAGCAGGGCAACCGGCATATCGGCCGGTTTGAACTCGACCGGCGCAACGTCGCCGGTACTGGTTTCACGCGCTTCGTAAGTGTTGTATTTCCAGCGGCAGGTGTTGGTGCAGGCCCCCTGGTTGGAGTCGCGATGCGACATATAGCCAGACAGCAGGCAGCGGCCCGAGTAGGCAATGCATAGCGCTCCGTGAACGAAAACCTCCAGTTCCATATCGGGACATTCCCCGCGGATCTCACGCACCTCCTGCAGCGAAAGTTCGCGCGACAGAATGATGCGCCTGAGCCCCATCGACTGCCAGAACCTGACGGCCGCGTAGTTGACGACGTTCGACTGCACGGAAAGGTGCACCGGGATATCCGGGAAGTTCTCGCGGACCAGCATGATAAGTCCGGGATCCGACATGATCAGTGCGTCCGGGCCCATCTCGATGACGGGTGCGAGGTCACGGATGTAGGTTTTGAGCTTGTTGTTGTGCGGCGCAACGTTGCTGGCCAGAAAGAACAGTTTGCCGGCGGCGTGGGCTTCGTCGATGCCCTGGGCCAGTACTTCTTCCTTGCTGAACTGGTTGTTGCGCACGCGCAGGCTATAGCGCGGCTGGCCTGCGTAAACGGCATCGGCACCGTAAGCGAACGCGAAGCGCATGTTCTTGAGCGTGCCTGCAGGTGACAGTAATTCGGGTTTTTTCATGAGCGCAGACCGGGTATATGGACCGGCGATTATACCCGCGCCGATCAGCCCCGGGGGCGTTGTTTGGCCACGTGACAAATGCTTAGGGAGAACTACGTAGCGCCCCGGAAGCAAAAAAAGTCGACAATTGCGTTGTAGTTCCAATCGCAACTAATGAGGTGCACTATGGATACTCCTGTCAGAAGTGCCGAGAGCCTCAATCTCTTTGTGAACGCTACCCAGCAGTTCGAGAGGGCTCTGACCTGGGTCGACGGCATCAAGGAAGGCATCATCGACTTCCTGATCAATCCGAAACGTACGATCCATGTCCGCTTCCCCGTCAATATGGACGACGGTTCCACCAAGACGTTTCACGGCTTCCGAGTCCTGCACAGCGATGTGCGCGGTCCGGGCAAGGGCGGTATTCGCTACCACCCGCAGGTGTCCGAGGCCGAGGTCATGGCGCTGGCCGCATTCATGACATGGAAGACGGCAGTCGTCGACATTCCGTACGGCGGTGGCAAGGGCGGCATTGTGTGCGACCCGAAGAAGCTGAGCCGCAGGGAGCTGCGTCACATCACGCGGCGGTTCGTCGCCGAGCTCGGCGACAATATCGGCCCCCATACCGACATCCCGGCGCCTGACGTCTATACCGACGCCCAGACCATGGCCTGGATCTATGACACCTACGATCGTATGCATCCCGGCGAGAACAACCTCGCCGACGTCGCGGGAAATCCGCTGGATATCGGCGGGTCGCTCGGGCGGAACGAAGCCACGGCGCGCGGCAGCTGGTACGCCACCGAACAGCTCCTGAAACGCAAGGCCGTACCCGGTCTCGACACGCTCGAAGGCGCGACGGTTGCGGTACAGGGCTATGGTAACGCCGGTTCGATCGCGGCTTACCTGTTCCACGACGCCGGCGCCAGGATCGTCGCGGTCAGCGATTCGCGTGGCGGCATCGCCAACGACGAGGGCCTCGATCCGCGCAAGGTCATCGAGTTCAAGGAAGAGACCGGCAGCGTCGTCGGCTATCCGGGCGCCAAAGCGATCAGCAATGAAGACGTCCTCGTCTACGACTGCGACATCCTGATCCCGGCCGCGCTGGAATGCCAGGTCACGGCTGCCATAGCGTCCAACGTCAAAGCCAAGTTGATCGTCGAAGACGCCAACGGTCCGTTGACCGCCGTCGCCGACGAAGTACTGCGGCAGAAGGGCGTGATCGTACTTCCTGACATCCTCGCTAACGCGGGAGGTGTCGTCGTCAGCTACTTCGAGTGGGTACAGAACCTCGAGTACCAGCAGTGGAGCCTCGAAA
>JAAUYD010003138.1_pt1 | contig 22223 bp, 13 predicted proteins | sample 7278101 | NCBI WGS metagenome assembly JAAUYD01 (sample SAMN14350128, study PRJNA611818) | marine sediment metagenome | isolation source: surface marine sediment (0.6m) | place: French Polynesia: Moorea | collected 2018-08
ATCATCGAGCAAGAATTGGGCAACGAAGTGGAAATTGTCGCCCTTGACGAAAATGGCCAGTGGGATGCCCTGGCTACTGGTGAAATAGACGCCAGCCTGGAGGTTTGGCCATCCGGTCATGGAGAGCGCATTGCCGAATATATCGACGAGTTAGGGACGGTAGAAGACGGTGGAAAGCTTGGACCGCTGGGGGAGATCGGCTGGTATGTACCAACATATATGATCGACCAAAATCCGGCGCTGGCAACCTGGGAGGGGTACGCAGACCCGGCCGTTGGCGAGCTGTTCGCCTCGGCTGAAACCGGCAGCAGCGGCCGATTCCTCGGTGCGGATCCTAGCTGGGTGCAAAACGATGAAGCGATTATCTCAAATTTGGAGCTTCCATTTCAGGTCGTTTGGACCGGTTCGGAAGATGCTCTGCTGGCGGAGGTATCCTCAGCTTATTCTCGCGAAGAACCGGTATTATTTTATTTTTACGCTCCACACGCCCTTTTCAGCAGCTTTGATTTAACGCAGGTTGAGCTTCCGCCATACAGCGATGAATGTTATGCTGATCCGGCGGCGATTGATTGCGCTTATCCGGCCGATGAATTGATGAAAATTTTTAGCAGTGAACTGGCTGAAAAAGATGCCGACGTGCATACTTTTCTGAGTAATTTTAACTATAGCTCCGAAGCCCAAATCGCCATGTTGGGTGATCTTGATGGGGGGGCAACGATTGAAGAAGCGGCTCAAAATTGGGTCGACGCCAACGAAGCGGTTTGGCGCGCCTGGCTCCCATAAAATAAAAAAAGGTCTGGGGTAGTGTTGCTACCCCAGACCCGCAAAAAATTTGATTTTTTGCAACAGTTCAGCTGCTCCGGCCGGTCTCTGACCGTGCCGGCTGGTGGCTCGGTGAGGACACTGGCCACAGTCCTTGAAGTGTATAGTTACGTTTTTTAATTATTCGCTGGTGACCGATACCGAACCGGAGCCGACATCCAAACGAATGTCGATGCGATTGACATCATCATCGTTGTACCCTTCGGTTTGCCATATGCCATCTCGGTTTCGCTCACCACTGACAAGCTTAAACCGATCGGGGGTGGAAAATGATCCACTGCCGCTATCTACATCAATTCGGGCTTCCATCGAATCCGGCAAATAGAGGCGGATCGAGCCGGAGCCTCCATCAATAACCATTTCCAGCTGCCCCTGGCTGGGCAGGGTAAATTGGCTGGAACCGCTGCCCATGTCTACCTCAATTTCATAACTGCCGTTGGCCAACCTCGTTTCGGAAGATCCGGAACCACCGTCAATCCACAGCTCGGTAAGTTGCAGACCGGATAAATTATTCTCACTGCTGCCGGAGCCTAAATCGAGATTTAAATCCAGCGGCAGGTCATCGGTCAGTTGAATATCCCACCGGTTCTCTCTACTGGTGCTCCACGGCCACCTGCTGTTGTTCATTTCCATTTCATAGATGGCAACCCCTCGGGCAACCGTATAATCTTCAACGATGTTGCCGACATAATCGATATTGCCTTCGATTAGACGCCCTTCAGCGGCCCCCCCATCGATATAGATGGGAAAGGCAGATCCGTCGATCGTGATCCGGCCGCTGTCAGCTTCGCCAATCGGTTGGGAAATAATGTGTTCCCTAACTTCAACGGCGCTGGCGCTGGTGTAATTCTCAAAAAATGGAATCGAGTCAGCAAAGAGAAGGATGGCCCCAAACACGGCTACGGCGCTAATGCCTACCAATCCACTCATCAAAGAGCCAAAAGCACCGGGCAGCTGTCGGGCAATGATGTTGATGCCTGCAAATACCAGAAAGAGAGGCCACACCCGCCAAACCGCTTCCCAGTGAAGCTGACCATCAATGATGTTGAGATTGCTCAGTAAAAAGTAAACGCCTAACGCGATGAGAACCACCGGTCCAAACAGAGAAGGAGATTGCCGTCGTTTCCGCGACGGTCTCTGGCGAGCTGGATGCTGGTTGTTTGATGGCGTAATAACGGTTGACTTTTGCGGTTCAAACAGCTCTTTCTCCTGCTCTTTTAACGCCTTAATTTCAGTTTCTGGTTCTTTTCCCATGGGATGATTTCCTCGTGCACCCTTGTTTAAATAAGGAGATATTTGAATCAAAAATTGGGCTTCATTATCTGCCTTTACGAGCCGACTTAAATTCAGGTTGCAAAGGTCAATTCATAGTTTGCCAAAACCCCTAAACTTGTATACCATCCCCAAACAAAACAGCTTGTTTTTATACAAGACATACAGGAAAACAGCTGCCTTTTCCGCCAGCGGCAATAAGCTGACGGAAATAACATTTATACTTTTGGCTTTAAGGAGGCTCAACAGAAAATGAAGGAGTATGAGACTAGTAAAATTCGAAATGTCGCTGTTGTATCGCACAACGGGGCCGGTAAAACAACTTTAATTGAGCGACTCCTATTTCAAACAGGCGCCACCACTCGCATGGGAAGCGTGATTCACGGAACATCGATTATGGACTTTGAGGAAGAAGAAATTTCTCGTCAAAGCTCTATTTCATCGTCAATCGCTTTTTTTGAACGTAACGGGGTGAAGGTAAATTTACTGGATACCCCGGGTTATATCGATTTTGTGGGGGAAGTCAACAGTGCGTTAACTGTGGCGGAGGGGGCTTTGGTTCTGGTCGAGGCTCTTTCGGGTGTTGAAGTGGGAACAGAGGTGTATTGGAATGAGGCTGTGAAGCGCAATATGCCGCGTGTCCTGGTTATCAATCGCATGAATCGCGAAAACGTGCGCGTGAGCCGCACGATGGAAAGTATCCAGGAAAACCTCGACGCCAATTTTGTACCGCTGCAGATTCCGCTGGGTGAAGGTCCTGAATTTAAAGGGGTTATAGACCTGCTTTCGATGCAGTGCCGCGTGGGAGAGGACGATCATCGGGAGCCGATCCCCCCTGAACTTGAAGAGGCCGCCCAGGAAGCCCACATGGCGGTAGTAGAAGCGGCCGCTCTGGGTGATGACGCCCTAATGGAAAAGTATTTTGAAGAAGACAATCTTTCTGATGAAGAGATCGTTCAGGGTTTGCGCAAGGCGATGTTGGCCGGTGAAGTGGTCCCCATCGTCTATTCAGCACCAGAAGTTGGTATCGCCGTTCTGCCCGTACTGGGGGTCTTGACCCGGTTGATGCCCAGCCCGGATGAAATGGGTGAGTTTACGGTCACCGACTTATCAGGCAACGAAAAAAGTTATTCGGTCAGCGACGATTCCCCAATGACCGCCTTTGTTTTCAAAACCCGCGATGACCAATACGGCAAGACCAGCTTTATTCGCATGTATGGTGGGGTTTTGAACTCTGACACGCGCGTCTACGATGTAAAAAACCAAACTGAAGTGCGGGTCGGCTCTCTGCAGCTGCTACGTGGGAAAGAGCAGGTTCAGGTCAATAAGCTACACGCCGGAGATATTGGCGTCGTGGTGAAATTGGGTGATGTTTTAACCAACGATACTTTAATTGAATCGAAGGGGGATTGGAAACTTCCCCCGATCAAGCAGCCAAACCCCATTGTCCAAGTGGCTGTACATCCGGTATCCCAATCTGACGTGGCCAAATTGAGCGAGGTGTTGACCCGTTTGACTGAAGAGGACAAAACGCTGCGCTGGTACTCAGAAAGAGCCACAAAGGAGACCATTTTGGCGGGGATGGGGATGACCCATCTTGATATTGCCGTCAAAAAAGCCAAATCAAAATTTGGTTTAAACATCACCACTACAACCCCCAAGGTTCCTTATCGCGAGACCATTACCGGGGAAGCGAGAGCTGAATATACCCACAAGAAACAATCCGGTGGGGCAGGTCAATATGCTCGAGTGATGTTACGACTGGAAACCTTAAACGATGATGATGAATTTGAATTTTCATCGGAAATCTTTGGTGGAGCGATTTCCGGGCCATTTGTGACCGCAACCGAAAAGGGATGTCGGGCGGTACTCGAATCGGGTCCCATGGCCGGTTACCCGGTGACCGGGGTCAAGGCGATTGTCTACGACGGGAAAGAACACCCGGTTGACTCCAAAGAAATCGCTTTCCAGACGGCCGGTCGTGAATGCTTCAAAAAGGCGATGATGCAGGCCGGCCCCACACTGCTTGAACCGATTTATACCGTGACCGTTACGGTGCCTGAGGCCAGCATGGGAGATATCCTTGGCGATATGAACACCCGTCGCGCCCGGGTTCAAGGGATGGAGAACGTCGGGAACAAGAGCATCATTAAGGTCGAGGTTCCCCTGGCCGAAGTGTTGACCTATTCGGCCGACCTGCGCTCGATGACCGGCGGCCGGGGCGTTTACGGCATGGAGTTCAGCCATTACGGCCGGGTGCCGAATCACCTGCAGGATCAAATTAAAGCGAACGCGCAAAAAGAGGCGGAAGAGGCGTAATAATCCTTTCCCGCTGAAATTTTCAACCACAAAAGCACAAAAATCACAAAAAGAAAGAAATTTTGTGGTTTTTGTGCTTTTTAAGTGGATCATCTTTGAGATTTTAAAATCAGGATGACACGAATTTTAAGGATTTTTTATTAACGTGATTCTGAACTTTGACCTACTCAATACTCTGTAACAGAACTGTTTTTTACTTCTTACTTTCTAGTAATTTTCTGCGGCGGCCGAAGAATTTTTAGTTTTGACAACCAAACACCAATCGCGAAACGTCATTCCCGCGAAAGCGGGAATCTACTGGATGGCCACCGATGGATCCCCGCCGTCGTTTACCCCCGTGAAGACGGGGGCCAGGATGACGAGTCTGTTTTGAAAGTCGGTTCATAGCTACATTTATTTGTAAATCTTCAATATTCATCGGTAAAAGTAATTAAGAAAGCTTAAGTTACAGAGTACTCAATTTTATGCCACAATTCTTTAAAGTAATCCTCCGTGATTTTATTGACAAAGATGTGGGGATTAAGGGGATTTGGCTAAATTTCTGGAAAAATCCCCTTAATCTCCTAATCCCTGTTTCAAATTTTTATACATAAACATTCATTAATCAATTGTGAAATGAAACTCTGCCTTCAAGGCGATTGATAAAAATAGCGGAAATCCCCCCGATGAAGGGTAAAACGGCCAGCCCCTGCAGCGCCAACCCCAATCCGATGGTGTCGGCAATTTGCCCGACAGCAGCACTCCCGATAGACCCCCCAAAAAACATAAACCCCAAAACAAGCCCGGCCGCCAACGCTTTCTGATTTGGCAAATAGCTCTGGACCGTCAAAACCAGAATGCTGTGCGGCATGCCGGCAAAAAAGCCGCCGAGGAAGAGCAGCAGCATACGCAGCAGCCCAGGTGCCGGTATCGCAAAAAAGAGCGGTAAAACCGCCAGCCCCAAGGCGACAATGATAACCGGTTTACCACCAACACGATCGGCCATCACCCCACCCACATAGCCGCCAATCGCTCCCCCGGCCATATAAAGCCCGGACAAAATACCGATAATATTTAGATCAACCGACAGCTCGACGAGCAGCTTGGGCAAATAAGTCATCAGGGTGACGCCGATGGAGCTGTAGCAAATGATGGTGATCAGCAGGGGCAGCAGCGCAAGCCAGCGGGTTTCTCTTCTGGGTGATGCGGCCGCTGTCGGAGCCGCTGCTGGTGAGGCGGCCGGTTTTGATTCACTGGTGGGAGCCTGGTGAGGATTAATGACCCAACGCCAGCTCATGGCCAGCGAAATGGCGGCGATCGCCGGCAAAAATACAAAGCTGCGATATCCATAACCATCGATGAGGACGCCGGTTACAATCGGCCCCACAAACAGCCCCATTTGCCCCAGCAAAAAGAAAACGGCCGTGGCCTGATTGCGGTGGTTGGTTAAAACCTGGGTGGCCACAGAAGTGCCGGAGGGATGAAATGCCCCGGACCCAATCCCCATCAGCGTGATGGCGATCAGGGCAACCCATCCGTCGGTTAGGGCGGTCACAAAACCTAAGCCGCACATCCATCCAATTCCGCCAATCACCAGCCAGCGAGGGCCAATTCGATCGGCCATCCAGCCAAACAGCGGTTGAGCCAATGCGCTGCCAATATTGTAAATGACGAGCGTAGCGGCCACAGCTACATTGGATAATCCGAGATTGACGGCCAGCAGGGCCACGATCAAATTGCGGCTGCTGTTGAGCAAATCAACAAAGAAGTGGGTCAGACCCACCGCCCAATAATCTTTTTGGGTGGGGAGAGAGCGGATGAGAGAGAGTGAAGCCATAGTGAGAGACGAGATGGGAAATACGAGATACGAGATGGGAAATACGAGATGGGAAATACGAGATGGGAAATACGAAGTGTCAGATACGAACGTATTTCTAATCTCGTATCTCGTATCTCAAAATCAGGTTGCCAAATTGATCCACCCGGGCCTGCCACCTGGGTGGAATCACAATTGTTGAGTCATATTGAAAAACAACGGCCGGACCGCTAAAGGAATGGCCATGCTGCAATTTATGCCGATCGTAGAGAGTGGTATCTACCGCCTGTCCGCCAAACCAAACCGCTTTTTGCCCGTAAACCGCCTCTTCCAGCGGTTGCGTGGTGACCAAATAGGTGGGTAGAGCAGGCGGTTTGGCTGGGGAGATGGCTGTGAGGCGAATCGTAACCAGCTCAACGTCCTCATCCGGCTGATGATATCCGTATCGCATCTGGTGGGCATCGTGCAATAAGTCAACCAGATTGTCTAAATCTTCTCCCAGCTGGATAGCCAGCTCGTGGGATTGACCTCGGTAACGCATATCGGCCGTTTTTACCAACTGCAGCTTGTCGGGATCGTGCCCTTCCTGCGCCATTTCGCTTTGGGCCCGGGCGATCAGCGGGGAAAACTCCTCCCGCAGCTCTGCCGTTGTGTCCAGCCGTGAAAGCGGCCGCAAAATCGTTTGCGAGTAATCTTTGGTCGGTGAGGCCACCAACATGCCCAAGGCGGATAAAACGCCGGGGATCGGGGGGATCAAAACGGTATTGATATTTAAATTTTCGGCCATTTCGCAGGCGTGTAAAGGTCCGGCACCACCAAATGGAACAAGCACAAATTCACGGGGATCATGCCCGCGCTCAACAGAGATTTTACGAATGGCACGCTCCATATGAGCGTTGGCCACCTGGATAATGCCCCAGGCGGCTTGAGGGAGGGAATTATCCATGGCGAGAGGAGTTAACGCTGTTTCAGCAGCCGTCACGTCGAGAGACATTGTGCCACCCAGAAACCGATCCGGGTCGAGCCGCCCCAGCAGCAAATTGGCGTCGGTAACCGTCGGCTGAAGGGGGGAAGCCTGGTTTGACACCCGTGGATAACAGGCCGGACCAGGGTCTGCGCCGGCACTTTCCGGCCCCACGTGAAGGGCGCCGCCGGCGTCGAAATAGGCGATGCTGCCCCCGCCGGCACCGACGGTATGAATATCGATAATCGGCAGGCGCAGGGGCATGTCGGCAATCGCCCCGCGGGTAGTGGTCGGTAAGCGGCCGGGACACAGGGCCACGTCGCTGCTGGTTCCCCCCATGTCAAAGGTGATTATCTCCTTAAATCCGGCTTCTCGGGCCACAAACATCGCCCCGACTACGCCGCCGGCCGGTCCGGATAGAGCGGTTCGGGCCGCCTGGGCACCAGCCGTATTAGACCGAATCAAGCCGCCGTTGCTCTGCATGATCGCCAGCGGCCGCGGGGCGATCTGTTTGTCAAGGCGAGCCAGATAGCGGCTCATCAAAGGGGCCACGTAGGCATTGATGACCGTTGTTGAGGTCCGCTCGTATTCCCGATACTCGGGCAATATGTCGCAGGAAAGGGAAATTGAAAGGGGATAATCCGGATCGTTTTGAGCGATCCACTGCTTTAAGGCCTCGGCAATTTTTCTTTCGTGACGGCCGTCCAAATACGAAAAAAGTAGAGAAATGGCCAGTGATTCGATTTGTTGATCGGTGATTTGGGTAAACAGTGAGGGCAGCTGGTCGATATCAAGCGGAGTGATGATCGTTCCGTCCGCGGCCAGCCGCTCCATCACCTCAAAACGCCACTGTTGCGGAACAAGCGCGGCGGGTTTTTGGGGGACAAGGTCGTAAATGTGAGGTCGATTTTGGCGGCCGATGGCCAACACGTCGCGAAATCCCTTCGTCGCGATCAGGGCGGTTTTGGCCCCCCGTCGCTCGAGCAGGGCGTTGGTCGCCACCGTGCTGCCGTGAACTACGGCCGCCTCAGCGGAAATATTCAGGGTGCTTATCCCGGCCAAAATCGCGATTGAAGGATCATGCGGGGTGCTGCGCTCTTTATAAATGGTGAGATCGCCCTGAGGGGTCACCCAGACAAAATCGGTGAATGTCCCGCCGGTATCAACTCCGAGGATGGTTCTTGAAGTGATCATAGTTTCAATCATCAATTAACAATTAGTAATTAGTAAAAAACCCAAGTGGCCACCGTATTTTGCAGCCGAATTGAATCATAGGGAGGGTAAGACCCTTGCTTAGATTAGTATTTATTAATTGCTAATTACTAATCATTAACTCAAGTTGCTACTCTAACCCCTGTCATTGCTCAGGAGGAGCAGCGCAGCGAGGAATCTCGTCAAGTGGCATTCAGCCCCAGATGGCTGAAAATGAAAACGCTTCTCTTCTAAATTAGTGGCTGCTTTCACTGGAAATTGACGGGATCCTTCGCGAAGCCTGTCCTGAGCGAAGTCGAAGGGCTCAGGATGACAGGGGAGCCGTGGGCGATGGAAACACGCCATGAATCTATGTACCAGTTATTTTGTAAACCGCCATAATTCATCTGGAAAGTATGGTAGCAACTTGGATTAATTTTTAATTCCTAACGAGGGGGATTGTAAATCAATTACGGTCACTGTCCACAAGATTGACAGCAGCGCGATCCGGACGGCCGCAAAAATTGTTTGAAAAATGACCTGCAGCCAGGAGGCTGAGAGGGCACCGGCCAGGGAATCAAACAGGCCGCCGGCGGTGGAAAAAGCAGCCAACAGAACGAGGGTCACCATGCCGGTCACGAGGAGTGACCGCCACTGTTGTCGCAGCAGCGGCCGTACGGCCTTAATCGCCGACCGGGCTGGATGCCCGCCTACTAAAGCCAGTCTAATGGCGATGGCCCGGTAGAGGGCGGTTGCTGCTCCAGCAAAGGGATAAATGACGAGGAGCGGTATGAGGCACAAACCGGCCGTCACCGTGCCCCAGTTGACGCGGCCGGCCATCCCCCCGGAATCAAAAACCAGGCTGAGCAGGATGGCCACCAAATCAATAATGATGAGTAAGGTCAATAAAAAAATGGGAAATAGCACAATGGTGTCGATCACCACCAGAGGGATCAGCTTCTTGAAACCAAATCGCCACCCGCCAATCAGGGATGTTTTCTTTTTCTGTACCATTTCGGCGGCCGCGTGGATGAGACCGGCCTGATTGAGGGCGGTCACGACCCACACGCCCACCAAAAGGGCAAAGATCGAGAACCCCCAGCGGGCCAGGGCGGCCGGATTTCCGCCCAGCGCTTCGATTTCGCCAATCAGCTGGTTGATTTCTGCAAATGAGGTTGGATCGGCCGGGAGGTTAAACGGCAGCGGGGCGGCCGTTTGGGAAAATTCCAGAACGATGGCGCTTAGGAAAGCGAATCCCCAAACGGCCGGCTGCCTTTTTAGAATATCAGCTGTGGTCGATAGCTGGGCAATCAAGCGGTACCTTTTGCCGTTGAATCGAGATTGGTAAAGCCGCTCATACCGGTAAAATGCATATACGCCAGGGTGAAGGTCACCGAGCGATACGATACCCCAACCCCATTTAAGACGGCACTGATAAGCATGATCAATAAAAACCCGATCGAGCCAAAAATAATTTGGAACGCCCCGAACTCGATCCCGTTAATGAGGGAAATCACAATGGGGGCCAGCGTCACGACAGCAACCCCGACGAGAGCGATACCGATGACGATGCCGGCGACAAAAGCCAGGGCGACATAGAGGACGGAGAGAAGGAGCATTTCGGCCACGTTTTGACGCAAAACCTGCCAGCCGTGTTTTAATCCTTCCCAGGCGCCCATTCCTTGCAAAACGGTGCCGCGTTGAGCGATCGGCCGAATCAGGGTAACCACAATTTGATATGGGATTAAAATACACGCCCCGATAATCATTAAGGGAATAAAGACCCCAAAAGCGTTTCTGATGGTCGCATCAGAGGGGGGGCCAGCAGCCAACCCGGAGAAGATCGAAATCGCAAATCCGCCAATAATCAGGGAAAAGAGGAAGCCCGGAATCGCCAGAATAAGAATTTGACCGATAAAGGTCAACCAGTGCTGGCGGCCGTCTTGAAACGCTGATTTAAAGCCCACCTTCAAACCGTTTTCGATATCGTAAGCCGCTTTAATCATGCCGGCTTCAGCCATTTGGCGGATGACAAAAAAGATCAGGAAGAGAATGAAGAACACGCACATAAATGCAACTGTTGCGGCAAAGATTGTGGCCAAGACTTCGGGCACCGCGCCCGTATCAAAACCACCACCTTCAAAAAACCCTTCCAGCTCTCGGCCAAAAGCATCCAACTCTTCCTGTGGAATTCCCAATGGTGCCCCCGATGGAGAGGAAGAGGGGGGGGAAAAATTTGACGGCAAGCTAAAGTTGACATTTGCATTCCCGGAGAGCGAGTTTCCCCCGCAGGCGGATAATATACCCAGCAGGAATAGGAATTTGAAATTCCAAACGATTTCCCAACCGCGTTTGAGTAATTTTGTATAGTCCATTAAAACAGATCCTTGGATAGGCTGTGTTGACATTTGGGATACAGAAAATATCGCAAAATTGACGATGAACCACCAAAATGAAACAAATGTCAACAGAACCTAGCTAAAAAATGAGAGAAACTTAATATAAGACTGTACGTTTACTCCCATTCAATAGTTCCAGGAGGTTTGGAGGTGATGTCGTAAACCACCCGGTTGACCCCTTTGACTTCATTTACAATTCGACGGCTGACGTAGGCCAGTAGATGGTGGTCGAGGCGAGCCCAGTCCGCCGTCATAAAATCATCGGTGGTCACCGCCCGCAGCGCGATCACTTCATCATACGTACGCTGATCACCCATAACGCCCACCGTCTGGACCGGCAGCAGCACCGCAAACGATTGAGCGGTGCCGGTGCGCAGCAGGCCACGACCGCGCAGTTCGCTGGTAAAAATGTGATCGGCCGCGCGCAATTTTTCTAGCCGCGGCCAGGTGATTTCACCTAAACAGCGAATGGCCAACCCCGGGCCCGGGAACGGCTGTCTCCAGACAATTTCATCCGGTAAACCCAGGGCGGTTCCGATTTTGCGCACTTCGTCTTTAAACAGGTCGCGCAGCGGTTCAACCAGTTCAAACGTGATATCTTCCGGTAACCCACCGACGTTGTGGTGGGTTTTGATCGTGTGTGCCTCCGGCCGGTCTTTGGCGGCACTTTCGATAACGTCGGGATAAATGGTGCCCTGCGCCAGAAAATCGATCTGGCCCAGTTTGTTCGCTTCCCGCTCGAAGATGCGCACGAATTTTTCACCGATTATTTTTCGCTTCCGCTCCGGCTCGATGACTCCTTTTAGATCGTCCAGATATTCTTCGATGGCGTTGACGGCGATCAGATTCATCCCTTCTTCCTGCTGAAAGGTTTGAACCACCTGCTCTGCCTCTTCAAAGCGAAGCATGCCGTGATCGACAAAAATTGCGGTTAGCTGATCGCCAATCGCCCGGTGAATAAGGGTGCCGGCGACCGCGCTGTCGACCCCACCGCTGAGACCAAGGACCACCCGGCCGTCCCCCACCTGACGGCGAATGGCGGCCACCTGCTCCTCGATAAAATTCTCGGCGGTCCAGTCGGGGGTGCTGCCGCAAATTGAATTGACGAAGTTGCTGAGCAGCTGACTGCCCTGGGGGGTGTGAACCACTTCCGGATGAAATTGGACGGTATACAAATGGCGTTTTAAATCGGCCGCGGCTGCAAAAGGCGCATTGGCTGAATGGGCTAAGGGAGTGAACCCAGACGGCAGGGCTTCCACCTTGTCCCCGTGACTCATCCAGACGTGCATTTCGTGAGCGTTTGGCTCGATATTTTGGAAAAGGGGATGTTCCGGATGATCCACAAAAATATCGGCGTGACCGTATTCTCGTTTGACGCTGCCGGCGACCCGGCCGCCGAGCTGATCGACCAGCAGCTGCATGCCGTAACAGATTCCCAACACCGGTACACCGGCCTCCAGGACATACTTTGGCAGCGTGGGTGCCCCCGGATCATAGACGCTGTTTGGCCCGCCGCTCAAAATAAACCCTTTGGGATTGTAGGACAGTATTTTTTCGGCCGGTGTCCGCCAGGAAAACAATTCGCAATACACGTTGGCTTCGCGCACTCGCCGAGCGATCAGCTGTGAATATTGAGAACCGTAATCTAATACAATGATTGTGTCGTGTGTCATAAGAAAACTCGTCCGTGGATTAGAAAATAAACTTTTTTACAGTTGTTTTATGGGAAGCGTGGCACACTATTGGACGCAAGGCGTTATTTTTAACGAGGGGATTGTAGGCCAATTGTAGCATCGAAACCCAGGGGGTGACCACATCATCCTTGAAAGTCGCCTGTTATGTGATAACATCCGGCCATCAAAAGGGTCATTATCCACCATCCCATACCAAATCAATATCCTGTGAACAAAGATCTGGAAAACCCAATGCAGCAAAAGTCGACTACCCAAGAAGAGCGTCTGGATGCCCTTTATCGCATCAGCATGCGCTTAGGCTCAACCCTTGATTTAAAAGAAATTTTAAACCTCGTTATCGATTCAGTCATTCAGCTGGTGGGCGCAGAGCGCGGGTTTGTGGTTCTTGTCGACGAATGGGGGCGGTTGCGCACGATGACCGCCCGGGGTGTGGACACGGAAAATATTACGCAGGATGAAGTGCCGGTCAGCCGCACCATCGTGCAGCGGGTGGTAGCCACCGGTGAACCGATTTTAACCAGCAATGCCCAGGATGATGCTCGATTTGCCGACCGGGCCAGCGTGATCGGTTTTCAATTCCGATCAATTATGTGCGCCCCGCTGCGGGCCCGCGGCCGGATCAGCGGGGCGATTTTTGTCGATAATCGGATGTTGTCCGGCGTATTTAATGATGATGACCTCGATTTATTATCGACTTTTGCCAACCAGGCGGCCATGGCCATCGACAATGCCCGTTTGTTCCAGCAAACCGATCAGGCGTTGACCAACCGGGTGGAAGAGCTGGCGCTTTTTCAGCGAATTGACCGCGAGCTGCACAAATCACTGGATTTAGAGCTAACCCTCGATTTGGTTTTGGATTGGGTGATTCGCCTGACTCAGGCGGAAATCGGTGCGGTGGGGGTTTTGAAGCTTGATGAAGAGAAGGACAGCGATCAAATTCGCATGCTGGTTCGCACCGATGAACCGGAAACGGCCGCCATCGAATATTTGCTTCCCCTGGCCCATTCGGCCGTGACTCAGGTTCGCACTTCGAAGGAAGCCCTGCAGCTGTATCAGGTTGGCGCCGATCAAAGTATTTTTGGCGGAGAGGTACAGGCGCAGCTGGTTGTGCCGATCATTATCGATGAACAGGTGATGGGAATTACCTTTTTGGAAACCAATCGGGTTTCAAAATTTCTGGAAGAAGACATCGATGTGGCCAAGCGGCTGGCAGATCGGGCGGCCGTAGCCATCGGAAACGCCCGTCTTTACCAGCGGCTACAAGATTCAATCGAACAGCGGTATAAATTTACCTCTTTGATGACCCATGAACTTCGTCTCCCACTAACTTCGATCAAAGGGTACGGGGATTTATTGGCCAAGGAAAAGGGGGGAAGTTTAACCGAGAAACAAGCCAACTTTGTAGAAACAATTCGCCGCAATGCAGATCGAATGAACGATCTCATCGACACGATAGGTGATATCAACCGTTTGGAAAGCAATCGATATTCATTTGAGATCGAACAATACGACTGTCACCAGCTGGTTGAAGAAACGGTTGACCTTTATCGCCAGAAAATTTTGGATAAAGAGCAAACAATCGAGATTGAAAACGCTGAAGATCGACTGGTTGCCATTGGTGATCCGCGCGCCGTAAGTCGAATTCTGACTAATCTGCTCGAAAATGCGCATCGTTATACTGAGGCGAATGGGAGTATTGTCATGCGCAATATGTCTCATCGCGCTGACGGGCATATTTATATAAAATATGAGGTAAGCGATACGGGAGTTGGGATGAGTGAAGATGACCAGACTCGTATCTTTTACCAATTTTACCGGGGATCAGATCCGGTTGTTCGCGATCAGCCTGGCTGGGGTTTGGGGTTAACGTTAGCCAAAAGCCTGGCCGAAGCCCTTGGCGGATCGATTCAAGTCACCAGCGAATTGAATAAAGGAACGACCATGACTTTGCTCGTGCCACGAGATGCCAAGCTGCGAGGATAAATCGCGCTGATGGATTGGAGCGAATGACGTGAATATCGATCAACAACAGGGACGAAAATTACTCTTAAGTTTCAATATGCGGCCGGAAGCAGGTCAGGATTACTATCAATTTGTGTTGGGCCGCTATATACCGATTATGCGTTCATTGGGATTTGAAATGAGCGAAGCATGGGGTACCGCCTATGGAAACGGCCCAGATCGATTAATCGGCTTTGTGGCCGAGGACGAAGACACCGTTCACACGCTTATGGATAATGAATCATGGCATTCGTTAAACAGTGAACTGCTCAAATTTGTGTCGGAGTTTAGCTTTAAGGTTATTCCTTATCGACAGGGTTTTCAGCTGTAACCGGCCTAGGGCCCTGCAAATTAAATAAGAAGCCTAACTTAGGGGTGGGGTAAAGCGCAGCAGCGGATGTTCCGCTGTTGTGGGGACTGTGTAACCAACTGACAAGCCATATGAAAAAGAGCCATAAACTGCTCATCTATGATGCGATCGGTAAGCGATACGGCCGCCAGCTTCTGGCGGGGTTTACCCTTGTATTTATATTAATTGTCATCGAACTGTGGTTCGGCTGGTTAGATTCGTGGCGGATGCTCATGATCGTCGCGGCTGCTTTACTGGCGATTGGCTGGCTCTACTTCATGTTTTGGGTACGCAATTCGGCCGTCCATTTTGAGAAGAAAGGGCTGCGCATCCAGGGGCCATTTGCTTCGATCGTGTTTCCATATGAGCAGATTTTGGTGGTCGTTCCGGCTCGCGTCTCCGATCATTTTTCTCCCGAAAATTACAGCGGAAGTTCGCTTGATGAGCTTCATAAATTTTATAATGAAACGGCGGTTTATCTCGGTATTTCGCAGGATGCGATGCCGGTGGCCGGTACCCGACGCTGGTTTTCCACCCTCCTCTTCTCCACACAAAAAAACGGCCTGATTTTACTCCTTGATGATTGGGTGGCCTTTGCCCGAAATCTCGAAAAAATTCGCAAGAAGATTGGGCGGCCGGTTAAAAAGCAGAAGCCAACCAGCCTGTTTGATTTGATTACGCCGGGGCAGGTCCTTGGCCAACCGGGAAATCCGCTAATCCTTGTGGCTGATGAGAACAAGGGTCGGATCAAAACCTATGAGCGTCTTTTAGTAGACCGGTATCAAATCATATTTGCCAGTGATGGGACGGAAGCGCTGCAGCTGGCTCGCGAATTTCGGCCGGATATGATTGTTCTCGACCAATATTTAGACCGCCTTGACGGCCTGCAGCTGACAGTTTCCCTGCGGCGAACCAGTCAATTTTCCTCAATCCCGATCCTTTTAATGGCCGACAAACCGACTCCTAAGGCGTTTGAGGCCGGGGTGAATGACGTGATTGTGCGGCCGCTGCACGAAGAAGATTTTTTGGCTCGTTTGGCGCAGCAAATAAACATCCAGGAAAAAATGAAGTCATTGGCGAACACGGCCGATCGCCTGGAAAATAAAACGCTCAATCAAATGGCTGAATTGATCAAACGGGGTGAGCTAATCAACTTTTTACCCGAGCAGGTTGCTCGCAATATCTTGTCCGGCCAGTTAAGCGATCCAAAATCGATGCTGCAGCGTCGCAAGATAACCGTTCTCTTTGTTGACCTGGTGGGGTTTACCGAGCTGACCGGCCGCTTAAACCCCAGCATGCTGTCTGATCTGGTCAATGAATTTTTACGAGAAATGACGGCCGTTGTTCTGGCCAACCACGGCACGGTTGATAAATTTATCGGTGATGAGGTGATGGTTCTTTTTGGCGCGCCAGAGGACCAGGACGAAGCAGTACAAGCAGCCCATGCGGCCCAGACGGCGGTGGAAATGTTGTACGCCGTTCAGCAAATGTCCCTGCGCTGGAAACCCCAAATTCCGGTGAAACTCAACGTGCGAATCGGGTTTAACACCGGATACGGCACGGCCGGGATCTTTGGCAACGAACTGCTCAAGAGCTACACAGTTGTGGGATCGGTGGTCAACATCGCTGCTCGGCTGCGGGCCGCGGCGGCCCCAGGTCAAATCGTGTGCAGTGGTGAAAGTTATGCCCTAATCGAAGATCGCTTTCAGGCTGAATCGCTGGGCGGGCTGGAGCTCAAGGGGATTTCCCAACCGATAAACGCCTACGCGCTGGCCACGCATATTTTTCAAGAAACCGTTTAGGGTCCGGCCAGCACCACATTGCCAACCGCCTCAACCTGAACCTCCAGCGTCGAGCCGCTCGACGTCAGGCTAAAGGTCTGCGATCGCTGCCCCTGCGGGCGTAAATCGTCACTAAAGGTGGTGATGAGATCGTGAAAGGCGACATCTTCGTCGCGTAATTCAAGATTAACCGGATTCAGGCGGCTGTAGGGCAAGGTGGTCAACCGGTCGTTCCAGGTTGGGGTGGTGGTGTTATGCTGGGTGGTTGTATGGGAAGTAAATAATCCGGGCAGCTTGACATACGGATCGGGGGTTTCATTCCAGTGTGATGGCGTGGTGCCGCTGACGATCGTAATGTGAAAATTGCCGTGAACCCCCCTGCGGGCAAATGAAATCAGATCGCTGCTGAATTGGAAATTAGCTAAATCGGGCAGGGAAATGCTGCCGGCCCGGGGAACCTGCCACTCCCAATTTTCTTCGGGAATTTTATCTTCCAGCGCCAGGCCGCGACTGGCACCCTGAATGTGGACATCACTTTCCCTATCCACTTCAGCCTGTGAGTGACCAAAATGCCCCCCCTCCAAGAAGCTCAGCGCATTGGCCATTAACCAAGCTTCATAAGCCGGGCTGCTCGTTACCCTTGAATCACGCAGCCCCTGAATGGTTCTGCGGACCAAATCACCGGTAAATTGGGTGTTTGGGTCTTGTTGGGCGGGATCATCCGGCTGCAAACCGCCGCTGGCCTGATAGTAAGATGTGGCTGCCAGGGCATAATAATGATACCAGTCTCCCTCGTCCCGGTTGTCGAACTCGTCAATAGAGAGCATCGCATAAAATACCGATTCTTCACCTCGGGAACTGTATGGATGGGCATCCCGGTGGAAAGCGGTCGAGTCAAAGGTGTGGGCCATGCCATCAAGGGTATAAACCAGAGGATCAGGCTCACGTGAGACGTTGTCCCAGTTGATGGGCGATTGGCCACGAGAGAGGGCTTTGGTGACGTTGTGGCAAATGATTAAGGCGGTTCCGCGGTCACTTTCATGGCCAAGGACCAGCGCTTCAAATTCATTGGCGGTTAAAGGGGCTTCGGCCCTCTGAACCAGGCCGATCAAATCCCGAATGACGGTTCGCTGGGTGGCCATCAACCCCGGTTCACGCAAAAATTTATCGAGGATGGACGAAGGTAGGAGATCTTCCGGCTGGCTAAAAAAGGTAGACAGCTCGGCCGGCTGCACGTTTTGGATCGCTCGCTGAATGGTATTTGCCGGCGTTCGACTCACAACCGGTGTTTGCCCATGAGGCATCTCACCCGTTTGCTGGATGACGTGGGTCAATTCGTGCGCCAGCAGGTGCTGTCCCCCAAAACTGTTTGTGCGATATTGATTTGGGGCAAACACGATGTGACGGCCGAAGGTAAACGCCCGGGCGTGGATCGATTGCGCGGCTTCGGCCGCCTGTTGATCGGTGTGGATGCGCACGTGGCTAAAATCATGCCCCAGCCGAGATTCAAAAAATGAGCGCGTATTTTCGGAGAGCGGCTGACCGCTGCCGTTAATTCCCATAGAGTTGATTGAAGGTTGCCGAGCAGGTGTGGCGCGAGGTGATTCTAATTTAAGCTGAATATTTTCCTCATCCTCTTCAACCTGTCGCTGACCAACCGGTTGACTCATCACCTGATCGGCCACATGCTCCGCCTCACGCTCAAATTTGTCCTGTGGCGCACTGATTTTTAATGATGGCTGCACGGCAAAGCGGCCAAAATGGTGTTTCACTCCCCGGCCCAAATCGGTTGGTAGACCGGTTTTTTGGGGACGGTCCTGAAAAACAGATCTCTCGCCCGACCCTCTGCTCCGCAGCGATTGTTCTGATCGTGGGTGATTGGCGGGTTTAGATTTTGAAGCAGCCTGTGGCGCTTTAATTAAAATCGGCATGACATATCTTCCAGATTGGCCCGGTGATGCGGATCTGTCGTTCAGTATACAAGAAACCGCTCTATTTTCGGAAGGGGAAATTGCAGCGGCCGCCCAACGATTTTGGCGAACCGGTCCAGACCCAAAAAGCGCAAGCTCAATCAAGCGTTATCTCCAATAATTCGGTATGCTACGCTGTGGCTTGACAACGCCATCCATTACATATCTACAATTTTAGGAGGCTCTAATGGAATTAGGGGCATTTTCAATCAGTTTGGCCGTAAAAGATCTTGAAGCTTCAAAAAACTTTTATGAGAAATTTGGGTTCCAGGTTTTTGGGGGAGACGCGTCGCAAAATTGGCTGATGTTGAGAAATGGCGATCACGTCATCGGTCTGTTTCAAGGGATGTTTGAACAAAATATTTTGACGTTTAACCCCGGTTGGGATCAATACGCCCAGCAGCTTGATGGTTTTACCGACGTGCGGGATCTACAGCGGGAGCTTAGAGCAAAAGGGATTACATTTGCTAACGAAGCGGATGAGAACACCACCGGCCCGGCCAGTTTTGTGGTTGTCGATCCGGATGGCAATCCGGTTTTAGTGGATCAACACGTCTAAACGTGAACGGCCGCCCGAGGGTAGAAGTTCAACTTTTTCCAAAAAGTTGAACTTTTTCGGTCTCTGGTAAAATGGGGGAATGGCCGTTCGGGTAAACGACACCCAACAAAATATCTACATTCAGCGCGTTAACGGCGTGCTCGATTACATCACGACCCATCCCGTTGATGAACTGTCGCTCAAGACACTGGCTGGGGTGGCGGGTTTTTCGGAGTTTCACTTTCACCGAATTTTTAAGGCGGTGGTGGGAGAAACGCTCAATCAATTTGTGTGGCGCGTGCGGATAGAGCGGGGAGCAAACCTGCTGCGGGCCAACCCCGACATGCAAATTTCCGACGCGGCGGCCGCCTGCGGGTTCACCTCCCTGGCCGGGTTTTCACGTGCTTTTAAGACCCGCTTTGGCCGATCACCGGCTCGTTGGGATCGTCAAACCCGGCTGCAAAACGAACCGGCCGCAGAGACGCCGCCGGTCTACCAGGTCACAGAACTGCAAAGCTGCAGCCAGGAATTCGCCGTTACTTTTAGAGAAATGCCCGCTCAACGGCTGGCCTACATTCGCGTCCATGATGCGTACAGCGATGCCAACCGGATTGAGGATGCTTACTGTCGCCTGCTGGATTGGTTCACTGCCCGCGGCGGTAATTTAAAGGACACCACCCTGTTTGGCATGTCGCAGGACGACCCCGATATTACCCCGGTAGAGCTGTGCCGGTTTGACTGGTGTTTGCGCGTGCCGGATTTCTGGCAGGGAGATGAGGCGGTCACGATTCGTGATTTCCCGGCCTGCCTGCTGGCCACCATCGAGATGGATGGTCATGATATCCAGATGGAAGATCGCATCTGGAAATATTTTTGGCGAGCCTGGCTGCCTCACAGCCAATACCAGCCGCGCAACCTGCCGGCCATGGAGATTTATCGTCGGTTTCCACACGAAGTAGCCGATCAAACTGGGGGCTGGTGGGATAAATTTTATATGGATTGTGCCGTGCCGGTTGAGCGACTGTAGATATCCCCGGCCGTAGAGAAATTCGAGTCGGGTCAGATCCTATGTATGCCCCAATTGTGATATTATCCTGTTTAAGCAGTTAACAAATAAATGTCTAAGTGATCCGTTTCCTAAATAATTATATTAAAGAAGCCACAGATTATCACAGATTAACACCGATTTCTCTCTAACTCCATCGGAGCTCTGTGAAAATCAGTGTCTAATTTGTTTAAGAACTTGAGAAATGAACCACGAAGAGGATTTGTACGCAAATTTTCGCAGAACCTGTTCTGAGCGCAGTCGAAGGATTACAGAGAGAAATCTGTGACAATCCGTGTTAATCCGCGGCTCTTTTTAACAATTCTTCTTGTAAATCACTAAATATGAACGAAAATCTCTTCCAGCACGGCCGAAAAAAACAAATTGAAAAAGAATCCCCGCTGGCCAATCGCATGCGGCCGCGCACCCTGGAAGAGTATGTCGGGCAGGAGCACATTATCGGCCCCGGCCGGCTGCTTCGGCGAGCCATTGAGGCGGATCAGCTTTCTTCGCTCATTTTTTACGGCCCGCCAGGAACCGGTAAAACCACGCTGGCCATGGTAATCGCCAACCGCACCCAAAGCTATTTCATCACCATTAATGCGGTTCTGGCTGGGGTCAAAGAGATCCGCCAGGCGATTGCCGATGCGGAAGAGCGGCGCGATTTTTACGGCCAGCGCACCACTTTGTTTGTCGACGAAGTTCATCGCTGGAATAAAGCCCAGCAGGATGCGCTTTTGCCTCATGTCGAGAAAGGCACAATTTTGCTGATAGGAGCCACTACGGCCAATCCTTACTTTGAAGTCCAAAAAGCGCTGGTCAGCCGCAGCCGAATATTTCAGCTTAAACCATTAACCGAGGACGACCTCAAAAAAGTAGTGCATCAAACCATTCACGATCCTGACCGCGGATATGGCAAGCTCACGATTGACCTTCATGGAGAGGCGTTAAATCATCTGGTCAATGTGGCCAATGGGGACGCGCGCAGCGTTTTAAACGCCCTGGAGCTGGCCGTAGAAACCACCCCTCCCAATGATCAAGGGACCATCGTGATTGATCTGGCGGTTGCGGAAGAATCAATCCAGCGGCGCGCGGTTCTTTATGACAAAGATGGGGATACCCATTACGATACGATTTCCGCGTTTATTAAATCACTGCGCGGCTCTGATCCCGATGCTGCCCTGTACTGGCTGGCCAAAATGGTGTATGCCGGTGAAGACGCAAAATTTATATTCCGGCGGATGGGAATTTTTGCCGGCGAAGATATCGGCATGGCTGATCCCCAGGCCGCTCAGGTGGTGCAGAGCTGCTGGTCTCTCTTTGAGCGGATCGGCATGCCGGAAGGGCAGTTTCCGCTGGCTAGCGCGGCGATTTATCTGGCCACCGCCCCCAAATCGAACTCGGTTTTTGCTTTTTTTGATGCCTTAGAAACGGTAAAAAAAGAGGCGGAAAGTGATGTGCCCAATCATTTGAAAGATGCCAATCGGGACAAAGAGGGGTTTGGGCATGGAAAAGGGTATCTTTATCCTCACTCCTATCGCAACCATTGGGTGGCCCAGCAATATTTACCAACGGCCCTGCAGGGGCGTCTCTTTTATCAACCTGGCGATCAGGGGTATGAGCGATCAATTCGCGATGAGGTAGCCCGCAAACGTGAGGCGCAGCTGGTGGCGATGTTGGAGCAGGCCAACGCGGCCGTGCAGCCCGGAGAGGTGTTTAGCACCAGCCCGATTAATCGACGCAAAGATGCGTGGCTGGCCCGGGCGGCCGCCAGTCAAAGCGCCCGCCTGGCGGAATCGAGGGCCAAACTGTTTGAGCTGGCTCGGATTCAGCGCCATTTTCTGGTACTGGACGCGTTTGCCGGGAGCGGTCTGCTGACGTGGGAGGCGGTGCGCCAAACGCCTGAAGGCGGGGTGTGGGCGGTGGTTGATCAAGCTGAAGCGGCCGAAATGCTCCAGCAGCAGGCCGAGCAGCTGCCGGCCATCGACCGGCCGCAGATTGTATCGCGGGTGGATGAGATCCCATCAGAAATTAAATTTGATCGCATTTTAATTCGCAATCGCTTTACGCGGTATGATGCGGC
>JAAUYD010003727.1_pt1 | contig 22223 bp, 18 predicted proteins | sample 7278101 | NCBI WGS metagenome assembly JAAUYD01 (sample SAMN14350128, study PRJNA611818) | marine sediment metagenome | isolation source: surface marine sediment (0.6m) | place: French Polynesia: Moorea | collected 2018-08
ATCCGGCTGGCGACAGATCGGGGGCGTATCTGTCTGCTGGGATTGCCGGGCAGTGAAACCCCCGTGTTGGTGGACCTGATTGTGCGCAAGGAACTCCAAATCAGGGGTTCCTTGATCTATACGGATGAATTTCCAGATGCACTGAAACAGCTGCAGGCAGGCCACATCCAAACGCCAGCCTTAACCACCGACATCATACCGCTGAAAGACCTGGCAGACGCCTTAGCGGCATTCCGAGACCCCGGGCGGGTCAAGACCCTGGTAAGGATCTGATCGATGGGGGCGAACCCGAGAGCGGGCGTGACGCCTTATTCAGCACCGGCGCCGAGTTACGAAAAAAGCAGCTTCAAACGCAATTAATTAGGGTGCTGTGGCCGCTGAATCAGCGCCTCTGGATGGCCGGGATTCCATTTTCCTATTGACAGAAAAGATGACCATCGATATCCTACTAATTAGAATTTTGTTCTATTGAACCGAACAACTTTCACAAGGCGCTGAACTCATGAAAGACCAGATCACGGTCGCCGTTATTGGCAGTGGCTACGGCGGATACCTCCATGCAACCGGGTACAATCGCGTATCCAAGGTGAACGTGCGGCTCAAATACGTCGTCGACAAGTACGACCTCGAAAAGGCCAAGGTCTTTGCCGGGCAACACGGGATTGAGCAGGCATTGTCCGACATCGAGGTCGCCCTTGAAGATCCCGAGGTGGATATCATCGACATCGTAACGCCACCGGCATCCCATGCCGAACTGGTGGTCCAGGCGTCAAAAGCCGGCAAAAACGTCATTTGTGAGAAGCCGTTGACGGGCTACTTCGGCGAAGCTGACGACCCGCAGCCCATTGGCAGGGTTTCGAAGAGAAAGATGTACGATGCCGTCTTGGCGGACTTGCAGAAGATCGAAACGGTGGTGGCGGAGTGTGGCACCAAGTTTATGTATGCCGAAAACTATGTCTACTCGCCCAATGTCCTTAAGGCCGCTGAGATCATCGAGCGCAAGAAAAGCAAGATCCTTTACATGAAAGGCGAGGAGAGTCTGAAAGGTTCGAGTTCTCCCGTCGCCGGCGATTGGGCGCAGACCGGCGGCGGCACGCTGATCCGGGTGGGGACCCATCCCCTCGCCGGCCTGCTATGGTTGAAGCAGGTGGAAGCCAAGGCCCGCGACGAGGAGATCGGCCTCAAGAGCGTGACTGCCGATATCGGCACCGTCATCCCCTCGCTGTCCTCCTATGAACGCCGCCATATCAGCGCCGACCCGAAGGATGTGGATGATTTTGCCACTGTGGTGGTGACCTTCTCGGATGACACCAAGGCAGTGGTATTGGCCAGCGATACGGTCCTCGGCGGTACCAAAAACTACGTTGAAATATACGCCAACGACGCCACCCTGATGTGCAATATCACGCCGAACGATACCATGCAGTCCTATCTGCTAGACGAAGATGGGATCGAGGATATGGAGATCTCGGAAATGCTCCCGAGCAAGCTGGGCTGGCAGAAACCCTTCATTGTGCCCGAGATTGTCAGGGGATATACCGGTGAGCTGCAGGATTTCGTGGAATGCGTGGCCTACGATCGGGAACCCTTGTCCAACTTCCAATTGGCCTGTGATACGATGCGGGTCGCCTACGCCGCCTATCTCTCCGCCGAAGAGGGGCGCAGAATCGATTTCTAAATCGCCTTGGTGCCGGCCCCGATTTCAGCGTGCCCTGAGTCCGCAATTAAAGAAACGATACGCTATCCTTCGGCCGTGAGGAAAGACTGCCACAGGGCCGCTTGGTCGCTGTTCCCGGACACCCGGCCCATGCCCATACCGGGTGATAGGGCGTCGATGGCGTGCCGGCAGCGCCAGTCGCCGCAATCGTCAGCGCGCGCGTGACCGGATGATCCCACCCCAATCAGTTGACCGGCAGATTCAGTGCCTGAAACATCTCATCGATGATGGGATCGACGCCGGTCCACAATCTGAAGCCCAACGCGCCTTGGTGCACCAGCATGCCATGGCCTTTGACGATGGGGCAGCCCAACCGCCGTGACGTGGTGAGCAATCGCGTCATGAGGGGGTTGTAGACGAGGTCGGCAACGGCCATGTATGGGTGAAGCAGATCCGCTTCGATGGGCATCTCTTCATGATGGGGATGCATGCCGAGACTGGTGGCGTTTACGAAGATGTCACAGGCTGTCAGTGCCTTTCGCATTTCGGATCTGGAGTGAGGAATCGTTTCCGCGCACGGCCGGATTTTCGCATTGATCTCGGCAGCAAGGGTTTCGGCCTTGGAAGCGGTCCGGTTGCAGAGAAACATCCTGGCGGCGCCCCGGGAAGCCATGGTCATGCTGATCCCCCGGCCGGCACCCCCGCAGCCAAGGATGAAGAGCCGTTTGCCAGTGATGTTCGTATCAAGGGTGGCCTCTAAGAACTGAATGAAGCCCTCTCCGTCCGTGTTATAGCCGATGCTGCGGCCGTCCTCTATGCAGATGGTGTTAACCGCCCCGATCACCTCGGCCAGGGGGTCAAGGGCGTCCAGCAGATCCATGATGGCGATCTTGTGGGGGATTGTCACGTTGAAGCCGGTAACGTTCATCTTCCGGAGACCGGCGAATACGGTGGGGAGATCTTCGTCCGACACTTCCACCGGCAGGTAGAGGTAGTCTAAATCCATTTTTTCGAACAAACGATTGTGCATGGCCGGCGAACGGGTATGCCCTAACGGGTTGCCCAAAAGAATGACCAGTTTCGTATGGATCGAGTAAGCGCGCATGTTGATCCCCCGCTATTTTTGGATTTGGTCCCCGCCCGTGGCGAAAATATCGCCATGGCCGACGAAGCCGTTCGCGCCCGATGCGCTGAAATATGAGCGTTGCGACGAATAGTGTATAAGGTCACATTTTAGAACAATTTACAATTCTTCGTGCAACGATGGAGGAACCATGCCGAATGATGCCGGCCAAACCCGGATCCTGCTGGAAGACGAAGCCCTAAGGGACGGGCTCCAGATGGAAGCGCGCATCTTTTCTCTCGAGGAGAAGCGGCACCTCTTCGACCTTTTGGAAAAGGCCGGGATTCCCAGAATTCAAGTGGGGTCCTTCGTCCATCCGAAAATTGTGCCCCAGATGGCGGATACCGACGACCTCATCCGGACCATTGGCAAAGAGACAGATACCGTGGTCTCCGCCCTGATCCTGAACGACAAGGGTCTGGAGCGGGCGTTGAGCTGTGGCGTACCCCATGTGAGCATGTCGGTGTCGGTGAGCGACACCCACAGCCGTAAGAACGCCCGGAAGTCGGCAGGAGATGCCCTTGCCGGCATGGTGACCCTCATTGAAGAGGCCCTCACCTCCCATATGACGGTCCGTGCCGGTCTACAGTGTGTCTTTGGCTGTGTCTACGAGGGGGCCATTTCGCAAACAGCGGTGCTTTCCGCCGCCGAGGCACTGGCAAATACCGGTGTGACGGAGATCAACCTGGCAGACACAACGGGTATGGCCACACCGCTCGCCATCCAAGAGATGGTGAGGCTTTTTGCCGATGAATTCCCCGAAATCGTGGTGTCCCTGCATTTGCACGATACCCGCGGATTGGGACTGGCCAATATGTTTGCCGGATACGAAGCGGGCGTGCGGATTTTCGATGTCTGCACCGGCGGCCTGGGCGGCTGCCCCTTCGTCAAAGGCGCTGCCGGAAACGTTCCCACGGAGGACGCCGTCAACATGTTTGAAGGCATGGGCATTAAGACCGGCATCGATCTGATAGCCCTGGCCGAAGCGATTACGGTTCTCGAAACCACCCTCGAACGCCGGCTGCCTGGGCGGATGAAGCGGGTGCTGGAATTCCAGCAAACTTGTGGTTGATCCCCCCGGTAAGGAACATGTAAAGATGGGCTGCCACTAACGATGTGCCGCCGCACCCCGCTAACCCGCGAAGGAGGATCCCATGAGAGCGACATGCAAACGCCCCGTCCAGGTCAAAGGCCGAACGATTGGTGGGCCGGCCCCGCTGGTCTGTCTGCCCCTGGTGGCCAATGACAAGGACGCCCTCCTGCAACAGGCGGATGAACTACGCCCACTGGATCCGGATCTACTGGAGTGGCGCGTCGATGGCTTTGAAGCCGTTGCGGATGTGGCGCAGGGCCTTGATGCCCTGAAAGCCCTGGCAGGCGTCATCGATCCCGTCCCCCTGATCTACACCTGCCGCATCGATATCGAAGGCGGGATGAGTGAATTGGATCGCAACGAACGGCTGGCGGTGATCGGCGCCGCCATCGAAACCGGTTTCGTGGACATTGTGGATGTGGAACTTTGCAACGATGCTGAATTTATCGAGACCATCATTGGCAAAGCGTCTGACAGGGGGACAAAGGTCATTCTCAGTTATCACAATTTCGACGGTACCCCGGCCGAAGATGCCATCCTGGAGCGACTGCAACGCGCCCAGGAGATGGGCGCCGACATCGCCAAGGTGGCGGTGATGCCGCAAAGCTATGCAGATGTGCTGGTGCTATTGAGCGCCACACTCAAGGCGCGCGGCGCATTTCTCGACATCCCCATCGTGACCATGTCCATGGGGGTCGAGGGGGTCGTCACACGCCTGGCCGGCGGCCTTTTCGGCGCCGACATCACCTTCGCCATCGGCAGAAAGGCGTCCGCTCCCGGTCAGATTCCAATAGGGGAGCTTCGCCAGGGGATGTCCATTCTCTACGAATGAAAGCGGTTTGATTCGAGAAGCAGTGGCTGTCGGGCAGGATGATCACGGGTCTCGCTAGCCGCCGTTCACCCCAATGATAGAAGGGTTTCGGTGCCGGCGTTACGCCGGCGTCCTCAGGGCCGTCAATGTTGCCTGGATCGCGGCCAAGGGGACATTCTCCGCCACAAAAATGTCTCCAACGTCCCGCAGAAGGATTACCCGTAGCCGTTCTCCGCGCCGCTTCTTGTCGCGCTGAATGGCCGTTAGGATCTCAGCGGAGGAGATCGACGCCGGGATACGGCAGGGCAGGCCGGCATTGGCGAGCACCGTCTCGATCGTTGGCTGCAGATGTTTGGGGCAATACCCCTGGCGGGCGGAAAGGTTGCTGGCGGCCACCAGGCCCATGGCCACCGCCTCACCGTGACTGACGGTGTGATCGCTGGCGTGTTCGATGGCGTGGGCAAAGGTGTGCCCCAGATTGAGGACCGCGCGGCGGCCCTCCTCGAAGGGGTCCTCCTGGACAATCTGTATCTTCACCTGAATCGCCTGGGCCACCAGGTCCTGCAACACGGCGGCCGGTGGCTGCTGCGGCCAGGCCTCCCATGTCCAGCTCCCGTTTTTGATGCTCTCGAAAAGCTCGCCCCCACCAATGAGGCCGTGCTTGATCACCTCCGCCATTCCGTAAGCAAACTCATTTGGCGACAGGCTCTGAAGCGTAGCCACATCGGCGATGACGGCCTTGGGTTGTTTGAAAGCGCCGATGAGGTTTTTCCCTTGGGGCAGGTTGATGCCCACCTTCCCGCCGATGGACGTGTCGATCATGGCCAGAAGACTGGTGGGGCAATGGACGAGATCGACGCCGCGCATATACGTAGCGGCCACGAATCCGGCCAGGCCGCTGATCACCGATCCCCCCAGGCCGACGATGGTACCGCTGCGGTCGAAACCCTGCTCCACGAGCTGTTCGCTGATCTGCTGCACCGTTTCCAGGGTCTTGTGCTGCTGCCCCGGCGAGACTTGGATGACGATATCCACGGCACCACAACTCTTGGCATAGCGTGGTCCGATGTTGGTGTCGGTCACAATGGCCATCGGACCGACGATGCCGCCCAGATGGCTGACGAAAGGCAGAATCCCGCCGCCGACGATGAACTCGTAGCTGGCCATCGATGCGGAAATCGGTACCCGTAAATCTGGGTTGGCCTGTAAAATACCGATCAGGTTTTTGCTCACCACATCCGGCGACTTTTGCGAGGTCTGCATTTGGGGAAAGCGCCCGTAGTCGTCCTCCCGCTCCTGCATGAGATCCACGATGCGCTTCATCGGGTCCGCCACCGCGAGAAGCGGTCGTTCGTGGTCGTCGTCTTGGGTAACGCGCTTAAGGATCTCTTCGGGTGTCGCCACCAGGCAGAAAACTCTGCCGGTACTGGTCAGGGCGGCGGCGTTATCGGGATCCAGCATCATACGGCCACCGGTGGAGATCACGACCCCCTGGCGGTCAGCGAGTTCACGGGCAAGATCGGCTTCCATTTGCCGGAATGCGGCTTCCCCCATCTGTTCGAATATTTCAGGGATGGTCTTGCCAGCGCGCTCCTCGATCAACACATCCGTGTCCATGAACTCGAAGCCCAACTGCTGGGCCAGCAGTTTGCCAACGGTGGTTTTACCCGTCCCCATGAATCCTGTCAGTACGATGTTGACCTTTTCCATTTTCAGGCAAGCACACTCGTCATCGTTCAACGTCAACAGAAGGCGATGGCCCAGTTCCCGTTAGCAGGATGACGACGCCACGCCATCGATTCAGGATGGTGCAAGGCGCACGTCAAGAGAGGGCCAGGTCTGGACCGGTATACTGGGTCTGGTGCTCACAGCACTTCATCGCTGGTGATGAAATCGAGGTCCGGCAGCCGGGACTTCCCTTTCGTGCTTACCGAATAGACGACAGTAGGCATGCACGGCGCCGATCCTCACATCGGGCTGGATCCGGAACATACATGAATTTGCTGCCTTTAACAAACGTCACTGTCGGGAGGGTGCGCGCCACCTACCTGCGGCCAAGACGATGCCATCTTCTCCAATCGAAGCGGACGAGAGGTGCCTATCACCGGGCGTTACGACGCGGCAGAATTCTCTTTGCGCGCAGAGAAATGGTCCTGCGAGCGCACCGACTTCATCCGCCTTCGTGGTCTGAATGGCGGCCAAAGCACCACAGGGGATGGCGCGCCATATCCGCCCTCACCCATTCAGCCGAAGGGTTTCCCGGTTGGCAACCGCTTTCTCCACCAACGGTACATAGCGCAGGGCCGGATGCCCTTAGGTTTCCGCGGCCGCGACGCGGCAGGCGGTCAACTTGAAGGGAGCGATCTTGGAGTCGGGGTCCAGGTCATCGCGGGTGAGGGCGTTGACCGGGCTCTCGGCGTAGTGGAAGGGCATGAACAGCTCCCCCGGGCGCACCCCGTCACTCACGGTGAGACGGGTCGTTATCGCTCCCTGGCGCGAGGTGAGGGTCACCGGCATCCCCTGCTTGAGGCCCAACCTGGCGGCGTCCTCGGGGTGCATCAGCACATAGGCCCGATTGGCGAAGGCGGTCAGGGCGCTGTTGCGGCGGCTCAGGGTGCTGGTGTGATATTGATAGAGGATGCGGCCGGTGTTGAGCAGGAAAGGGTATTCGCCGTCGGGCCGTTCGCTCTGGGGGCGGTAGGGCACTGGATGCAGTTTGGCGCGTCCGCTGGGAGTGTTGAAGCGGTCCAGAAAAAGGGTCGCCGTACCGGGATGGTCCGGGTGGGGACAGGGCCACTGGATCCCCTCCTCCGCGATTCGGTCGAAGCGGATGCCGGCCATGAAGGGCGTTACCTGGGCGATCTCGTCGAAGATCTCGCTCTCATCTGCGTAGATCCGCATGGGACGGCCCATTCTGTCCGCCAGGTCCCAGACGATCTGCCAGTCCTGACGGGCGTCACCGGGCGGGGTGACCGCTCGGCGGACCCGACTGACCCGGCGGTCGCTGTTGACGAAGCTACCCCGCTTCTCGGCAAAGGCCGTTCCCGGGAGAATCACGTCGGCCAGGGCCGTGGTTTCGGTGGGGAAGATATCCTGGACGACGAGGAAATCCAGCTTCTCCAGAGCCTCGCGGGTGTGGTTGAGATTGGGGTCGGAGAGCATGGGATTTTCCCCCATGATATACATCCCCCGCACCCGGCCGGCGTGGGCGGCCTGAACGATCTCCACCGTGGTCAACCCCACCTGGTCGCTGAGGTCCGTATAGGGTACGTCCCAGACAGCGGCCACCTTGCGGCGGTTGGCGGCGTCGCCCACGGGAATGTAGCCGGGATAGCTCATGGGCAGACAGCCCACGTCGGAAACCCCCTGGACGTTGTTCTGGCCCCTGGGGGGATTGATGCCGGCGCCCGGCTTGCCGATCTGCCCGGAGATGAGACAGAGATTGATCAGGCTGTAGATCAGGTGGGTCCCCGTGACCTGTTGACTGCAGCCCATGCCGGTGGCGACGAGAGCCTTTCGCGCTCGGGCAAATGTGCGCGCGGCAGTGAGCAGCTTCCCCTGGGGGATCCCCGTGATCGCTTCCACCGTTGCCGGGGGATAGTCGGCCGCCACCGCCGCCAGCGCCTTCAGGGCCGCCCGCCCCCCTTCGACGCGACGGTCGACGAAGTCGGTATCCACCCATCCTTCTCGAATCACCAGGTGAATCAACCCGTTGAGCATGGCGATGTCGGTCCCCAGACGGGGCTGCAGCCAGACGTGGGCATACTCGGCAAGCGGGGTCCAGCGGGGATCGATGACGATCAGTCGACCACCCTTGACCAGGGCCTGCTTGACGAAGGTGCCCGTCACCGGATGGGTCTCCACCATGTTGTTGCCCGTCACCAGAATACAATCGGCCGTGGCGTAGTCTTCGATGCTGTTGGACCCGGCCCCCGATCCCAGGGCGTGAAGCATGGCCGTTACCGTCGAGGCGTGGCAGAGACGGGTGCAATAGTCGATGTTGTTGGTGCCGAAAACGGTGCGGATAAATTTCTGGAAGAGATAGTTGTCCTCGTTGGTGGCCTTGGCGCTGGCGTAGCCGGCCAAGGCATCGCCACCGTGGGTATCGCGCAGGGTGGTGAAGCGCGCCGCGATGAGGTCCAGCGCGGTGTCCCAGGCAGCGGGCTGGAACTCGCCGTCGCGCTTGATCAACGGTTGGGTGAGACGATCGCGGCTGGCCACGAAATCGTAGCCGAAACGGCCTTTCACGCAGAGGCGGCCGTCGTTGGGTTTGACGGCCGCCACCCCGTTGGCACGAACGATGCGGTTCTCCTGGATGAGGAGCGCCATCTGACAGCCCACCCCGCAGTAGGGGCAGGTGGTGATGACGCGCTTGTCGGGCGGCGCCGCGGCGAGTCGGCGGCGGTGAGGCTTTTCGACAATGGCGCCGGTGGGGCAGAGCTGAATGCACTCCCCGCAGCCGTCGCACTCCGACGCCCCCCACTTGCCGGCCCCGGCGATGATGGTGGCGTGCAGACCGCGCCGGTAGACGCTGAGGACGCCCTTGCCCTGCACCTCATCGCAGGCCTTGATGCAGCGGAAGCACTTGATGCACTTGGCGGCATCGTAGGTGAGCACCGGCGAGCTGTCGTCCAGCGGGGCGTCGATTTGGTGGACCACCTTGGGCAGCCGGCGCCGGGCGGGCTCCTCGAGGCCGTAGCGCCGCACCAATTCACGGAATTCGTCCGCATAACTCAAATCGGCGGCCTCGTTGTGTTCGGCCAGAAGGCACTCGAGGAGGTAGCGCCGCATCCCCTCCAGTTCGTCGTCGAAGGCGGTCACCACCATACCGTCGATTGCCGTCACCGCGCAGGCCGCCACCAGGCCGCGCGTGCCGGCGATCTTGACCAGACAGAGGCGGCAGGCCCCAGTGGGCGTGAGTTTCGGGTGGTAGCAGAGGCCGGGAATATCGACGCCGTTGTCCCGGGCCGCCTGCAGGAGGTTGGCACCGGCCGGTGCCTTTATGGCCCGGCCATCGATGGTGAGCCGAACGGTGGTGGTCATGGGGTGCCCTCCCCTGGAGTCGCCATCGGCGGCGCTTCGAGTTCGGACCGGAAATGGCGCAGCGCGCTCTCGATGGCCAAGATGGGGGACTGGCCCAATGGACAGAGGGAGGTGGCCGCCATGCAGCGGGCCTGGTCCAGAAGCGCGTCCAGTGCGACGGCGCGCTGATCCGGCGTCTCGCCCAAGGCGGCCGCCAGGTTCACCAGATGGGTGGTCCCCACCCGGCAGGGCACGCATTTGCCGCAGGATTCATGCTGGAAAAACTGCAGGATCGACAGGAGGATGTCGGCAACGCTGCGCCGATGGCCGAGGACGATGACGGCACCCGATCCCAGCACGGCACCCCGGGCCTTGAGGGCTTCGAAATCCATGGGGGTATCCAGGTCGGCCGCCGGCACGAAGGTCCCCGCCGCGCCGCCCAACAGGGCGGCCTTGAAGCGCTGGCCGTGGCTGACGCCGCCGCCGAAATCCTCGATGAGGGCTCGCAGGGGGATGCCCATCTCCACCTCCACCGCGCCGGGGGTGGTGACGTCGCCGCTGAGGGTGAAGATCTTGGTGCCCGTCGCCGTGTCGGTCCCCAGACGGCGATACCACTGGGAACCATTGGTGATGATGGCCGGCAGATGAGCCAGGGTTTCCACGTTGTTCACCAGTGTCGGCTGTCCGAAGAGGCCAACCTCGGCTGGAAAGGGCGGCTTGATGCGCGGATGGCCGCGTTTGCCCTCCAGCGAATCGAGCAGGGTCAGCTCCTCACCGCACAGATAGGAGCCGGCCCCCAGCCGGAGGTCGATCTCGAGGCTGAAATCGCTGCCCAGAATATGGGATCCCAGATATCCGTGCGCACGGGCCGCCCTCAGTGCCCGGCGGAGCCGATCGATGGCGGTATGATATTCCCCGCGGATGTAGATGAAGGCTTGGCGGGCGCCCACGGCAAAGGCGGCGATCAGCATACCTTCAATGAGAAGATGGGGATCGCCCTCCATGATCAGCCGATCTTTGAAGGTGCCCGGTTCGCCCTCGTCGGCATTGCACACCAGGTAGTGCATGCAGTCGGTGAGTTCGCAGGTGGCTTCGCTGGTGAAGCGGGTCTTTAAACCGGTGGAGAATCCGGCGCCGCCGCGGCCGCGCAGCCCGGATTGCACAATGGCCGTAACCACCTGCTGCGGTGTTCCGGCCAGTACCTTGGCCAGCGCCTGGTAGCCCCCCTCCGCGGCATAGGCCGCGATGCTCTCCGGATCGATGCGCCCCACGTTGCGGAGGGCGATGCGGGTTTCGGTCGTCATGGCTCGCCGCTCCGCCGATGGCGGCCCGCCGGCGGATATTCCGCCAGCAGGGCACTCAATTTGGCCTCGGTCAGCCGGCCGTGTATCACGTCATCGATGGTCAAGGCCGGGGCCACTTCACACACCCCCAGACACGCTACCGTCTCCAGGGTAAAGCGCCGGTCCGGTGTCGTTTCGCCGGCCTGGATCCCCAAGATCCGCGCCAGCACGCCGGCCAGGTCGTTACCGCCCAAGAGATGGCATACGGGGGAGCGGCAGATGCGGATGATGTGCTTGCCGCGCGGAACAAGGCTGAACATGGTGTAGTAGCTGGCGATGCCATGGATGGTGGCCAGCGTTGTCTTCATATGGCGGGCCACCAGGGCCAGATCCTTGGCGGAGAGATAGTTGCGCGGATGCCGGTTCTGCAGGTCATGCAGCAAAAGGAGAACGTGCTCCATCTTGGGCGGGTATTTGCGGAAGATCTCGGACTTGGTCATGGCGCACTTTCCAGTGGGAACCGGCTGCCGGTGATGGGCGTTTGCGTCCGCGATCGCCCGGCGTGCCGGAACTGGGTCGGCGACGAAGGGCCGCGGCCAAGGTGATGCGCCGGCCCTTGGGCATCGGCAACGGCGTGCCTTCCCGTCACCTGCGGGATACAGGATGGCTGGGTAGGAGTATAGCCCAACTGGCCGCCAAAACAAAGCGGCCACCAACCGCATCCCTGGTTGGGCAGGGTGGGAGGCCGGCCAGCCAACCGGCCCCAAAGCGGGCCGCGGATTGACAGCCGCGCGGCGGTGCGAGTAAGCTTTGGCAGAGATAGAGTGGAAACGACCGGCCTTCTGTGACCGCCAGTTCGGTGCGGCCGTCGCCAGGACCAATGCTCGCCGAGCACGGCGGCGGAATCGGACGCGGTCCGGTGCAGGGGCAACCATGGGGAGCGTCGCATGCGATCAATAGCGGTGATCTCGGCCTGCATATGCCTGCTGGGCCTCTTGGCGGTGAGCCACGCCGAGGAGGTGGTTCTGATGGTCAGAGGACCCGGTGAGGTGGCGCCGCGGACCTTCACGGAAGCGGAGATACGCGCCTTGCCCGCGGTGACCATCACCACCCTCGATCCGTGGGAAAACAAAGAGCGCACCTATACCGGCTGCACCCTGCAGCGCTTCATCGAGATGCTCGGCGCTACCGAAGAGACCAAGATCGTGCACCTCATCGCCAAAGACGCCTACAGCGCCAAAATCACCCGCGCGGAACTGATCCGATACCAGCATCTGCTCTCCTATGAGATGGATGGCAAAGACTACTCCCTGTGGGGCGATTCCGACAAGGGTCCCCTGGCCATTGCCGTCAAAATGGAAAATGTCACCAAGGCGGACAAGATCAGAGTGAAGAATCAGATGGTCCTGTGGATCCAGGAAATGGTCCTGAAATAGGTGAGCCGTCGATCCATGAAAATTCTCTCGGTCGTCTCCTTCATGCTCCTCTTCCTCTTCTTGGGCGTGCTGCTCTTTCTCTCCCGCCAGACCACCTCCGCCATCAGCGAGGAGTACCAGCTGGCCTACGATGACATCATCTCCCAGAAAGATACCATCTCGCGGGCCCTGTCCCGCTCCTTTTTTTTTCTGGAAAATCTGATTCGGGAGGATGCCGATCTGGTCTTCGACGCCCGCTCCCTCATCTCCCATGTCCGGGCCTCCCAGCACATCGATCTGGACGCACTCCAGCGGCTGTTCGCCGGCGATGATACGGAGATGCTCCAGGACCTGGCCGCCTCGCTGACCGCCTACCAGGCATCCGCCAGCCGCCTGATCACCCGCTTCAGCGCCCTGATCAAGGGCGGCGGCGCCGGCTTAACGCCGCAGGAGCGGGAGCGCATCCGCAGAGAGACCCACGATTTCGTTCGCACGGCCACCCAGCACGACGTGGCCCTGATGCATGCCGAAGCGGCCTTCAGCCAGAAGATCAACAGCGGGCTGGGGCAGACCAGTCAACTCATCTTCTACACCCTGATCGCCTTTTCGGCCGTCTTCACGACCGCCATCCTCTTTCTCTTAAAATATGCTGCCGATCGCCGGCGGGCCCAGGAGCGCCTCGAAAACAGCACGCTTCGCCTGAGCGAAAGCGAAGAGAAGCTGCGCGCCATCTTCGCGGCCAATCCCGACCCGACGGTGGTCTACGACACCGCCGGCAAGACCCAGTATCTCAACCCCGCCTTTACATCGGTTTTCGGGTGGACCCTGGCGGAGTTGCAGGGCCGGCAAATCCCATTTGTGCCGGAGGATCAACGGGCGTTTACGGCGGCCAAGATCGATGAGGCGTATACATCGGGCAAGGCGGTGCGCTTTGCGACCCACCGGCACACCAAATACGATGACCGGCTGGAGGTCATTGTGAGCGCGGCCATTATCCGGGCGCCCGAGAAAAACGCCATCGGCATGGTGGTCAACCTCACCGATATCTCCCAACAGCGCCACCTCGAGGCGCAATTGCAGCAGGCCCAGAAGCTGGAGTCGGTGGGGCGGCTGGCCGGCGGTGTGGCCCATGATTTCAACAACATGCTGGGCGTTATCCTGGGGCACACCGAGCTGGCCATGCGCAAGCTGGATGATGACCATCCCGTGGCGCAGGATCTCAAGCAGATCAACGAGGCAGCGACCCATTCAGCGGATCTGACACGACAATTGCTGGCCTTCGCCCGTCGCCAGACCGCCAGGCCCAGGGTGTTGGATCTGAACGACACCATCGCCGGCATGCTGAGAATGCTCGGCCGCCTCATCGGCGAGGATATCGAACTGGTCTGGAAGCCCGCCGAGGGGCTCTGGCCGGTCAGGGTCGACCCCGCCCAGGTCGACCAGATCCTGGCCAATCTGTGCGTCAATGCGCGGGACGCCATCGGCGGTGTGGGTCGCGTGGTGATCGCCACCGCAAACCAAATCATGGACCACCTGGAAAGTGCACCCCAGGTGGTGGTCGCCCAGGGGCGCTACATCGTCGTCACCGTCAGCGACAATGGGTCTGGGATGGATCGATCCACCCTGGAGAGGATCTTCGAACCCTTTTTCACCACGAAGCCACCCGGAGAAGGGACCGGGCTGGGGATGGCCACCGTTTACGGCATTGTAAAACAGAATTCGGGGTATATCGAAGCCGACAGCACACCTGGCGAGGGGACGACCTTCACCATCTACCTGCCGGCCAGCCAGGCGGCCGTGGAAGAGGGGGTGCCGGCGAAGCCCGATGCGGATGCCGTCGCCGGCGGCGACGAAACGATCCTGCTGGTGGAGGATGAAGCGGCAATCTTGGATCTCAGCAAGACCGCCCTGGAAAACTTCGGCTACACCGTCTTGTCGGCGCAAAGCCCCGTCGAGGCCTTGGAACTCGCCGAGCAGAAAGGGGGCCGGATCGATCTTTTAATCACGGATGTGGTGATGCCGGAAATGAGTGGCAAAGACCTCAAGCAACGGATGGCGGAGCGCCTTCCCCACCTGAAGGTGCTTTTCATGTCGGGTTATACGGCCGACATCATCCTGCACCGCGGCATCGTCGAAGCCGATGTCCACTTTCTGCAGAAGCCCTTCTCCATCAATCGTCTGGCGGCCAAGGTCCGCGAGGTTCTCGACGATCAACATCCCTGATCCAACACCGGCACCCGCCATTCTCGTGCCGATCCAGCCCCCGGAGCGCAGGGGGCTACACCAGCAGGTCCTGGGCCCAGCCGACGGTGTTGATCTCGATTCTGGCCAGATCGCTGTTGCCCAGGCCGTAGACCGTGTCAGCGGCCTCCAGGCAGACCGGGGGCGGCGAGAGGGGCCAGGGTTCGCCCCGCAGCTGCGCTCGTTTGGCGGTGATGATCTTGAGCCCCACGGCTTCCACCGCCACCGGATCGGTGCCGGCGATCAGACCGTGATAGGGCCACTGATAGCGGGGATCCGGCTGGGGGCCTTTGTCGCAGAGCGGATAGAGGGCATCCACCAGGATGAGACGGGTTTTCCCCCGGACCCCTTCGAGTCGCCAGATCTCCCCCAGTTTGGCACTGTCGGCGCCGTGGTAGCGGGTGGGGGCGCCGGAGTACATGATGTAGTTTTTGAGCACCGTACCCACGCCGGTCAACCAGTGGGCCTTGAGTCCGGGTAGGGCGATGAGGGCCGTGCAGCGCTTGGGTCGGCGGATGCCGCCTTGGGCCATGACGACATTCGCCGCCGCCACACCGGCGTTTCGAATCAAACCGGCTTTCACCAGGTCCACCACCTCATCGTGGGTGGGATTCAAGTGGGGCGTGGGCACCAGGCCGACCACGTCGTCGGGTTTGAAGAGCTGCCGCCAGGCGGCGGTGGCGTCCCTTTGTCCGGTGACCTGGATCACGGCTTGATCCACCATCTGCTCCAGGGTGTCCGTATCGACCCTGCGGAAGGTGTCCAGCACGGTTGGATGTCGAACAATGGTGACCGCGCTTTTCGGCTGGGCGGCGTTGGCCAGGCGCGCCAAACCGGGCTGGGCGATGGATGCCGCCAGCGTGGCGGCGGCACTCCCCTTGAGAAAGTCACGGCGGGTCAAACAGACAGGGCGTTGATCAGGCGGGGGCACTGGCTTCATGATCCTCCTCCCTTGGCAGCGGCGGGCGCTGCGATATGGGTCAATACATTGTCGGCCGCTTCGCGACTGGGCGCGGTAAAAACGATGCCCAGGAGTCCCTGCCACTGCCGCAGGCCCAGCCAGCCATCCTCGATGGCCGCGAAGAGCCCCTCATCCGAATCCACGTCGGCCGCGTTGGAAGCTGGGTCCGTCGACGCCTGTTCGGGTAGATAGGCCGCCAGGAATCCGGCCCGCGCCGCCTGTGCCCGTTCGGCCGAGGGATATTGGACCAGCAGCAGATGAAGCCGTTGCGCCGTCTGTCCGGAAGGGATGTACTCGTAGGGGGCGAACACCGCGGCGACACTGTGATCCAGGGACAGGATATTGTCGTGGCTGAGGTAGAACAGCGAGTTGAGTACCAGATGGGATCGGAGAAAACCGGTGCGCTCCGGGCGTATCTGCCAGCCGGCGTTCGTGCGCAGCGGCAGGCGGCCGAGCACCGGCGGATAGGCGGCCTGACCGGGTGCATGCAGGGCACGGCCGATCGCCAGCACGGCCGATTTGCTGGTGGTGGTTTCGGTGTAGGCGTAGATGCGGATGAAGAAGGGGCCCTGCCACATGCGCAGCAGGCCGCCGCCATATAGGGCGCTATGCGGCGGCGTGCGGTCGGTCGAGGCAACGCTAGGCTCGGTGGCAGCGCCGAGATCGACCGAATCTCCTCCCCAATCCAGAGAGAGCAGCCCAAAGGCGTCCGCTCCAGAGCGCATGGTGTAAATTTCGGCCGTAATGCGCTGGCCGTCGGGGTCGCTGTACTCGTAGACCACCATGCGATCGAAGCGATAGGCCAAATATAATTCGCCGCCGCCATTCATATAGTTAAAAATGTCGGCGGCGGTGATCACGCGGGGGGCGGCGCTTTGCTGAAATCCAGCGACCGACGGCGGCGGAACCGGAGCGGTGATCTGCATGGCGGCGAAAACTCCCGATGGGATCAGCACGATAAGGCCGAAGCTGACCAGAAGCGGTACTCTGAACATGGCGTGGCAGAAGACGGAATGCATGATGGTGCAACCTCGGCGGTGGGCGCTGGGTATCGATGAGGTGCCATCATACCACAACACGCGTCGGGCACCAAAATCAGCGACCCCGCCCTCTGCCAGACCAGAGGATCGGCCGCGTCCCCCATCCGCGGCGGCGGACCCGTCGCCATCATCTTTACGGTCAGAGAGGAGCGTGGTGATATGGACCTGATGATTATGGCCGCCCTCGCCCTGCTGTGCGGCGTGTGCGCCGGCACCGTGTCCCTGGTGAAGCGGCAGGGCTGGAAGCGAGCGCTCTTGTCAACCGGCATCGGAGCGGCAGCGGGCTATCTCGGCGGCTATTGGCTGGCCCCGGTACTCATCTCCTTCTACTAAACGCGTATTGCCCGGGCGCCTTAATCGGCCGCCCCAAATCGGTGTGGATCCACCGCATCGCTCACCATCCCGGTGGTGACGAACTGGACGACATCTTCGGCGAACTGCTCCGGTGCGTCCGAATGGGGGAAGTGGCCGGCTCCCGGGTAGAGCTTCACCGTCACGGGGCAGCCGGCCGACGTCATGCGCTGATAGAAGGGCAGGATCATATCGCGCTTCAAATCCTTGAGGCCGCTGATCTTCTTCGGGTAGAAGGGCTCCTCGCCACCAAAGATCAGCAGCAGGGGTGCCCGGATCCGATCGTAGCGCTTGTAAAGGCTGTCGGGGTCCTCCCGCCGTATCTCCACCCCCAGCTGGTAGACGTCCCGCAGACTGGTCATGCTGTATCGTTTGAACTCCAGCGGGTTGGCCGTTATCAGGCCGACGCGGATGTCGGTGGCGAGGCGGGTATCCGGCGTCTCCCGCTTGAAAAAGCCGGACGGCACGGGCTTGCCGTTGATTTTGAGACGATAGAAGTAAAAATCCTCGATCAACTGGGCCTTGGTACTGTGGTCGAGGCGCCCCTTGCCCGCATAATAGGGATAATTGAGGAAGTCCGCGAGGTCGGTGCTCTCGGCGAGACGGGCGGGGAAATGCTCGGCGGGCAACTCTTCCAACCCGGCCGGTGCAATGAGCAGGAGACCCGCCACCGCCTCGGGATAGCTGAGGGCGTAGCCCAATACGAACTGCCCCCCCAGGCTGTGGCCGCCGTAGTAGGCGCTGGAGATGCCGAGGTGATTGACCACCAGGTCGTGGACCACCTCTCGCGTCACCTGCATGCTGCGGACCAGGGACTTATCGAGATTACCGGGGATCGATTTGCCGTAGTTGGGCAGATCGGGCACGATCACTCGAATGCCGTGTTTCCTGGCGATGGCGATGACATGCCCGAAGTAGGCACCGCAGAATGCGCGCCCGTGGATCAGGACCAGCACCTTGGGCTTGGCGGTGAACAGGGGGGCTTCGTCCATGTAGCCGATATTCCAGACACTGCCGTCCGCCGCCCTGACATCGGCGTATTTCACCGGATAGGGGTAGGTCACCTGATCTGCAAAGAAGCTGGCGCCGGTGTCTCCCGGCCGGACGCCCGCCTGCTGGGCGCCGCATCCCGAGAGGGCGGATGCCAGCAAAAGGGCCGTCGCCAGTGCGCTAACCATTCTTGCGGCTCGGTACATTGTTACCTCGCTTTCGTAAAAGAGGGTGGGTGGTGAGGCCGGTGCCCAATCCTGCCGCCGGCAAGATCAAAGGGGTGCGATTGACGGCCAAACCGGCGAACGTATCGAAGCCACTGCAACGGAAGGGATCGGGAGATCATCCCGAGGCCGCCTGGGGAATGCGGCGGCCGATGTATCGCTAGGTAACCAAATGTACGTACATTTGTCAAACGTTTCTGTTGAGCGCGATCCTCAACGCGGTGGCGTCGGGCGCTGTCGTCGTAGCGGGTGCGCCCTCAACCCGCCGCTGACAAGGGAAAATGGCAGGCCACACGACTTCCGGTGGCGACCTCACGGAGATCGGGTTCGGTGACCGAGCACACCGGCTGCGCCGCCGGGCAGCGGGTGTGGAAACGGCAACCGGCGGGGGGATCGACGGGCGAGGGAATCTCCATCCCCACCAGATCACCCGTGGCCGGCGGTCGATCGGGATCCGGCTCTGGATGGGCGGCCAGGAGCGCCGCCGTGTAGGGGTGGCAGGGCGTGTTGAAAAGGGCGTCCACGGCGGCAATCTCGCACAGCTTGCCCAGGTACATCACCGCCACCCGATCGCAGATGTTCTTCACCACGGCCAGATCATGGGAGATGAAGATCAGCGACAGACCATACCGCTCTTTCAGGGATGCGAGCAGGTTGAGAATCTGGGCCTGAATCGACACATCCAGCGCGCTCACCGGTTCATCGCAGACCAGGAGCTGTGGCCGCGTCATCAGCGCGCGGGCGATGCAGATCCGCTGGCACTGACCGCCCGAGAACTCGAAGGGCTTTCGGTGAAAATGCCGCTCTGCGTCGAGACCGACCGCCACCATCATCTGCCGGGCGGCTATGTCGCGTGAGCGGCGGTCATGCCCCCCCATCACCCGCAAGGGCTCGGCAATGCTGCCGCCCACACAGCGTCCCGGATTGAGGGAGGCAACCGCGTCCTGGAAGATCATCTGCAGATGGGGTCGAATCGCCCGCAGCGGCTCTCCCCTCAAGCGGCAAACATCTTCCCCCCTGAACCATATCTTGCCGCTGGTGGGGCGCAGCAGTTGAACGACGGCCCTTGCCAGGGTGGACTTCCCGCAGCCCGACTCGCCCACCAGTCCAAGAGTCTCACCCTCCCCCAGGCGGAAGCTGACCCCGGAAACGGCGTGAACCGTGCGCCGGCGGTCGAGAGGGAATTCGACCACCAGACGGTCCACGGACAGCAGGGGTGGCGGGGCGGCGGAAGTCTGGCTCATGCGCCCTCCAACGGGTACCAGCAGGCGACGCGGTGGTCATGGTCGCCCCCCCGACCGCTCTCCAAGGGGGGTGTCTCAACGCGGCAGCGGCCCCGCGCCCAACGGCAGCGGGGGGCGAAGGCGCACCCTGGCGGGAGGTGGGTCATGTCGGGCGGTTGGCCGCCGATCGCCTTGAGTGGGGTGCGGGGCGGATTGGCAAGCCGTGGCATGGCGTCCAACAGGGCCCGGGTGTAGGGCAGGCGCGGCTTGCCGAAGAGCTTGCGGGTGGGTGCCAGTTCGAGGATGCGACCGGCGTACATCACGGCCGTCCGCTGGGTTCGCCCGGCCACCACCCCCAGGTCGTGGCTGATGAGGAGCATGGCCATCGCTTGCGCCTTCTGGCACCTGGCCAGCAGGTCGAGGATCCCGGCCTGGACGGTGACGTCGAGGGCCGTTGTGGGCTCATCGGCGATGAGGAGCCGGGGACCGCAAGCCAGCGCGATGGCGATGGCCACGCGCTGACGCAGCCCGCCGGAGAGCTGGTGGGGGTAGTGGTCGAGACGACGTCTGGGCATGGATACACCGACTTGGCGCAGCAGCGCCAGGGCGCGCTGCCGAGCGGCCCGGCGGTCCAGCCCAAGATGGTGCCGCAGCACTTCACTGATCTGACGCCCCACCCGCATGACGGGATTGAGCGCCGTCATGGGGTCCTGGAAGACCATGGCCATTTTACGACCGGTGATGGTGCGGCGCTCACGGGGTGAGAGCGCCAGGAGCGGCCGGCCATCGAAGTGGATTTGGCTGGTGGGGCCGATCTCGGCCTCCCGCGGCAGGAGCCCCATCAGGGCCTTGGCCAGCATGCTCTTGCCGCACCCCGACTCGCCCACCAATCCCACCGCCTGCCCCGCGGTTACGCTGAGCGTCACCCCATCCACCGCTCGCACGCAGCCCTGCATCGCGGGGAGTGCGACCGATAGATCGCCAATGGCCAGCAGGGGGGTGGAACGCGGCGGACTCATGCGAACGGCTCCCGCGCCGACCACGTTCCGCCAGGGACCGCAGTTACATCGGATAGACGCTTCGCGCGCGGAAAATGGGGCCTCATGGGTGCGCCCTCCCCTCCAGCAGGCTGCGCAGTCCATCCCCGATGAGGTTCAAAGCCAGCACCGTGAGGAACATGACACCGGCGGGAATCAGGCTCACATGGGGCGCCGTGTCAAGGGCCTCGCGCCCTTCGGCGATCATGCCCCCCCAACTGGCCGTGGGTGGCGGGACGCCGAGCCCTAAAAAACTCAGGGCGCCCTCGGCCATGATCATGAAGGCCGCCACCAGCAGGGCGTACACGGCCAGCGGGATAACGACATTGGGAAGAATTTCACGCACCAGGATCGACAGGTGGCCGGCGCCGGTCAGGCGGGCCGCCTGGACGAATTCGAGCTCGGTGAGCCCCAAGGTCTTGGCCCGGGCCACACGGCTGAAGGCGGGAATGGTCAGAAAGCCGAGAATCAGGATCAGGTTGGTGAGGCTGGCCCCCAGGTAAAAACGGATCACCAGCAGGAGCACCAAACCGGGAAATGCCAGGATCACGTCCATGGTGGCGACAATCCCGGCGTCGAGGCGACCGCGGTAGTAGCCGGCCAGACAGCCCAGGAGGCCGCCCACCAGGAATCCGATGGCGGGTGAGCAGATTGAGACCGCCAAGGAGACCCGCGCCCCGAAGATCAATCGCGCCACCATGTCCCGCCCCATGGTGTCGGTCCCCAGCCAGTGAGCGGCACCACCTGCCTGGGGGTTCTCGGCGGATGGGGTTCCGGCGGGTGTCAGCGGTGCGCCGGGGGCGGCGCCCAATTGGGCCCAGTCCATGCGGTCGGGGGGCGGCACCGGCCAGTAACCGGCGGTGACGGCCGCGAACAGCACCATGGCGAGCCAGATCACGGCCAGCCAGAAGATCGGCCCCAGGCGGGCAGCGATCTCGTGGATGCCGGCCGCCGGCAGGCGGGTGGGCCGGTTAGGTTCCAACGGCGGCCTCCCTGCGGATGCGGGGATCGAGGAGGGTGTAAAGCATGTCCACTGCCGAGTTGACGGTGACGTACCCGATGCTGATCACCAGGACACACCCCTGGACCATGAGGTGGTCGCGGGCATAGATGGCGGTCACCAGCAGCCGGCCCATGCCGGGCAGGGCGAAGAGGGTTTCGACGATCACGGCCTCGCCCAGCAGACGACCGACTTGGAGACCCATGACGGTGAGCATGGTGAAGGCGGAGGGTCTCAGCGCATGCAGGAGCAGAATCCGCCAGGGCGGCAGGCCCTTGGCTTTGGCCATGAGGATGTAGTGCTGCTGAAGGGTGGTGATCAGGTCGCTGCGCAGGACCCGCATGAGGACCACCCATTCAATCAGGGCGATGCTGAGGGCCGGCAATACAAAGGATTTGAGGTTCGCCCACACGCCCGCCTGCAGCGGTGTGTATCCAGTGGCCGGCAACCAGCGAAGCTTCACGGAGAAGAGATAGATGGTCAACAGTGCCATGACGAAACTGGGAATCGAGAGGGTGGCGAAGCCGCCCGTGCTGATGAGGCGATCTACATGGGATCCGCTGCGATAGGCGCAGATCAGCGCCGCCGGCAGGGCGAGGGCCAAGGCCAGCAGTTGGGAGATGACCAGTAATTCAAGGGTCACCGGCAGGCGGCTCAGAATCGCTTGGAGAACCGGCTCACCGGTGAGGTAGGAGCGGCCCAGATCTCCGTGAACCAGCCGTCCCAGCCAGGAGCGGTATTGGGCAAGCATA
>JAAUYD010021014.1_pt1 | contig 22219 bp, 19 predicted proteins | sample 7278101 | NCBI WGS metagenome assembly JAAUYD01 (sample SAMN14350128, study PRJNA611818) | marine sediment metagenome | isolation source: surface marine sediment (0.6m) | place: French Polynesia: Moorea | collected 2018-08
CAGCACACCCCGGGCCCCGTCGATCGCCGATTCGAGCAGCGGGCTCGAGATCGCCTGCTTGGCGGCCGAGACGGCACGGTCGTCGCCACTCGCCTGGCCGATGCCCATCAGCGCCGAGCCGGCGTTGGACAAGACCATCTTGACGTCGGCGAAGTCGGTGTTGATCAGGCCGGGCGTGGTGATCAGGTTGGTGATGCCCGACACGCCCTGCAGCAGCACCTCGTCGGCCATCTTGAACGCGTTGAGCACGCTCGTCTTCTCGTTGGCCACGGACAGCAGGCGGTCGTTCGGGATGACGATCAGCGTGTCGACCTTCTCCTTGAGACGCTGGACGCCATTGTCGGCCTGCACCGCACGCCGCCGCCCTTCGAAGCCGAACGGGCGGGTGACCACACCGATGCTGAGCGCGCCGGCGTTGCGGGCGATCTCGGCGATGACGGGCGCGGCGCCGGTGCCCGTGCCGCCGCCTTCGCCGGCGGTGATGAACACCATGTCGGCACCCTTGACCATCTCCTCGATCTCGTCCTCGTGGCCTTCGGCGGCCGAGCGACCGACCTCGGGGTCGCTGCCCGCTCCGAGACCGCGCGTGAGGTCACGACCGATGTCGAGCTTGACGTCGGCGTCGCTCATCAGGAGCGCCTGCGCGTCGGTGTTGACGGCGATGAACTCGACACCCTTGAGACCGGCGTCGATCATGCGGTTGACGGCGTTGACGCCGCCGCCGCCGACGCCGACGACCTTGATCACGGCGAGATAGTTCTGGGGTGCGCCGGACATCAGTGGAACCTCCGTCGAACATGGCGGCCAGGAGAAGCGGGAGTGATGGATGGGTGATGCATGGGTTGCCTCAGTGCGTGGCTGTCCGCGGGCCATCCTGGCACGCCGGAACCACCGGACGGCGTGATGCTAGCCCGCTGCGCCGCGTTCGGCGTGGGTGACGCGCCACCGCGTGCCGTCGGCTCCGCGCCGTCATCGGCGACCCGTCAACGGGTCACCTCGCTCGTCGAGATGTCGATCACGCCCGGTTCGAGGTCCTCGCCCGAGGTCAGCACGGTCTCGAGCCGGACGAGCTTGGCGAGGAAGTCGCGCGCCTCGCCGAAGCGGACCTCGGTCCCGTCGTCGAGGTGCATCGACAGCCGCGACCCGTCAGCGGTGACCTCGATCATCTGGATCCGGCCCGGCACGCGCACCGAGCCCGTCAGGTTCTTGGCAAGCTCGGACGCCGCCGCGTATCCCTGCGGTGCGAACTCGCCAGGGTCGAGGTCGACCGGATCGGGGCCACCGACCAGCAGGTAGGCGAAGGGGTAGCCGTCGATCACGTCGAGCACCCGGCCTTCGCGGTCGAGCACGCGGAACCGGCCGTCGGGCCCCTGGTAGGTGGTCATCGCCTCGCGCTCGCGGATCTCGATCGTGACCCCGTTCGGGAAATCGGTACGGACGATCGCTTCGTCGACCCACGGGATCGCCTCGAGATCGCGCTCGGCCGCCTGGGTGTCGGCGCGCAGCACGGGGGTCCCCACCAGGTCGTCGATCACGGCGTCGAGCTGCGCCTGGTCGGTGTACCGCGTGGGCGTCACGAAGACCTGGTCGTCTTGGATCGCGAAGAGGCCCGATCCGAGCAATGCGAGCACGCCGACGCCGACGAACAGCAGAACGGCCGCGAGCACGAACCAGCGCAGCCGCTTGCGGCCCTGCGCCCGCTTGACCGCGAGCCGGCGCTCGCGCAGGCGGGGCTCGATGCCGCGGCGGACGTCGCGCTCGGACTCGGGCGCCAGCGTGTTGCCGGTGTCGTCGTCCTCGATGAAGACGATCGTTCGACTGCCGTCGCGGTCGAGGCTCCCCTCGACGTAGACCGCGTCCGGGAGGTCCTCGTCGTCGATCGAGATGATGCCGCGCCCGCCGTCCGCGCCGGGCGATGCCTCGGGCGCGCCCGGCGGCGCGGCGTCGTCGGCCGAGATCGGCACGGTCGACGCACCGGCACGCGCAGCGTCGGCGGGCGTCAGCTCCTCGCTCCCGGCGTAGTCGTCGATGCGGATGATGCTCGGCGTCTGCGGTTCGGCGCCGCTCTCGGCGGCCTCGTCGCCCCCTCCCCCGTGGCCGGCCGCGGCCTCGCCTCCCTCCTCGCCGCGGTCGGGGGCATCGGCGCGCCCGCCGACGGTCGCCGGCTGGTCGTGGGGCGCCCGGCGCGGACGCCGCCCGGTTGGTGCGTCCGGTGAAGCGGGCTGCGGTTCGTCGACGGCAGGTGGTGGGTCGACGAGCGGATCCTGTTCGACGATGACGATCTCGTCGATGTCGAACGCCTCCTCGTCGTCGGCGAACGCGCGCATCAACTCGTCGAGTGCTGCCTGGTCGGGTTCGGCGTCGTGGGAGTTGCTCACGCCGCGCCTCCGGCTGCGCACGGCCGCCCTCCGGACGGTTCGTCGAACGACAGCGGGTCGGCGTCGTCGAAGCCGACCAGGCGGACCTCGCTGCGCAGCCGATGGCCCGTGGCGTCGGCGACGCGTTGCCGAACCGCTTCCATCACGGCGCGGACGTCGGTCGCCGTGCCACCCTCGCTCGCCATGATGAAGTTGGCGTGCTTCTCGGAGACGTACGCCGACCCGATCCGGAAGCCGCGCAGGCCGAGGGCGTCGATCAGCGCACCGGCGGCGACCTCGCCGGGGACCGGGTTGACGAAGACCGAGCCGCAATTCTGGCCGCCGGGCTGGTGCTCGCGACGCCACCGAACGATCTCGGCGATCTCGCGCTCGGAGTCCTCGCGGTCACCGTCGGCGAGGCGGAGGCGAGCGTCGACGACGACCTGCGACGGGGACAGCGACGACGCGCGGAACCGGAGACCGACGTCGGTGGCCGGCACGGTGGCGAGCGTCCCGTCGGCCAGATCGAAGACGCGCACGTCGATCAGCGAGCTGGCCATGTCGGAACCGTGGCCGCCCGCGTTCATGCGGATCGCGCCGCCGATCGAGCCGGGGACCCCGACGGCCCACTCGAAGCCCGTCACCGCTGCAGCGGCGAGCTGCCGGGCGAGCTTCGGCAGCATCACCCCTGCCCCGGCGGTGACGATCCGGACACCGTCCTCGGACGGGCCGATCTCGACGTCGCCGGCCAGCTCGGTCAGGCTGATGGCGAGCCCCGGGAAGCCGTCGTCGGCCACGAGCATGTTCGACCCGCGGCCGATGACGAGCACGTCGAGCCCGGTCGCCGCCCGCACCGCGGCGATCCGCGCGAGATCGTCGATCGATGCGACGTCGAGGTAGTGGTCGGCGGGCCCGCCGACCCGATACGTCGTCATCGGCCCGAGCGGCACGTCGCGCCGGAGCCGGTCACCGAACGCACGCTCGAGCATCGCGGCGGCCGGTGTGCTCATGCCAGGGCCCCGCGTCTGGCAGCCAGGATCTCGTCGGGGAGCGACGCGATGTCGCCGCACCCCATCGAGACGCACACGTCGCCGTCGACGACACGGCCGGCGAGGTAGTCGATGAGCTCGTCGCGCCGTGGCAGCCACACGACGTGGGCCTGCGGATGCTCGTCGAGGACGGCGTTGACGACCAGCTTGCCCGTGACGCCGGGGATCGGCTGGGTTCCGGAGGGGTAGATGTCGGTGATGACGACGAGGTCGGCCGCCTCGAAGGCGTTGGCGTAGTCGCGCCACATCTCGGCCATCCGGTTGTACCGGTTCGGCTGGAACACGGCAACGACGCGTCGCCAACCGTCACCGCTGTCGCGTGCCGCCCTCAGGACGGCGTCGATCTCGGTCGGGAGATGGGCGTAGTCGTCGACGAACGTCGCGCCACCGTGCTGACCCCGCACGTCGAAACGCCGGGCCACGCCGCCGAACTTGGCCAACGCTCCTGCTGCGACGTGGGGATCGATGCCGATCTCGATGGCCATCGCGAACGCACCGGTGGCGTTGACGACGTTGTGCTCGCCGCGGAGTGGGAGCTCGATCGTCGCCAGCCGCACCCCGTTGCGCTCGACCGCGAATCGGTGCGATCCGTGATCGGCGACCACGTCGACGGCGCGCACGTCGGCCTGCTCGGACATGCCGTAGGTGACGCAGTCGTGGCGCACGGCCACCTCGGCCGCTCGTCGGTTGTCGGCGCACACCACCTTCGGCCCCGGGATCTGCGCGAGGTACCGGTCGAACGACCGCTCGATCTCGTCGATCGAGCCGTAGTGGTCGAGGTGGTCGACGTCGATGTTGGTGAGGATCGTGCCGTGCAGCGGCAACTGGAGGTGGGTGCCGTCGCTCTCGTCGGCCTCGACGACGAACCACTCACCGCCCGTCCACTGCGCACCGGTGCCCATGTCGCGGACGTCGCCGCCGATCACGAAGCTCGGCCGCAGCTCGGCCTCGGCGAGCATCAGCATCAGCATCGACGTCGTGGTCGTCTTGCCGTGCGTACCCGCGACCGCCAGCGACTTCGCCTGGGCGCAGATCGACGCCAGCATCCCGGCCCGTGGGAGCGTCGCGATACCGAGCTTGCGCGCCTCGTCGAGCTCGTTGAGGTCGGGCGCGATCGCGGTCGACGCGGTGACGGCGTCACAGCCCACCACGTGCGACCGGTGATGGCCGATGTGCACGATCACGCCGGCGGCACGGAGACGATCGAGCACCTGACGTTCGCGCAGGTCGACGCCCGACACGTTGTGGCCCATCTGGGCCAGCGCGAGGGCGATCGCGCTCATGCCGGGACCAGCCGCGCCGATGACGTGCAGCCGTTGCGGTCGTGACAGGTCGAGGGGTGGCGCCGGTGGGTGGGCGGTCGCGGAGGGTGGGGTGGTCATCACGTCATCGCTCAGGCTAGGGCCACCGACTCGACGAGTTGGGCCAAGGCGCCGCTGCGATGCACCTCGCCGATCTCGCGCGCGGCGGCTCCCAGCGCGGCGAGGCGCCCGGCGTCGCCCCGCAGCTCGTCGACGAGCGACGGCAATCCGGCGATGTCGGCCTCGGCCAGCCGCACCGCGGCACCCCGGTCGGCGAGCCAGGAGACGTTCAGCGTCTGGTGGTCCTCGGCCGACGCGGCCCACGGCACGAGCACGGCGGGTGTCCCGGTGACGGCGACCTCGTGCACCGTGCTGGCACCGCCTCTGCCGACGAGCAGGTCGGCGGCCGCGTACACCGACGCCATGTCCGGCTCGTACCCGATCGGTCGGTACAGGACGCCGTCGGAGCCGTCACGTGCGGCTGCGGCGCCGTCGACGAAGCGCTCCCCGACCACGTGCCGGATCGCGAGCGAGCGGTCCTCACCCCAGCGTTCGAGCATCGTCGCAACCGCTGCGTTCAGCGCACCGGAGCCCTGCGAACCGCCCATCACGGCGAGCAGGAAGCGGTCGTCGGGAACCCCGAGCTCGGCACGCGCCGCCGAGCGGTCGCGCACGCGATCGACGTCGAGGATCGCCTGCCGAACCGGCGCGCCCGTCAGTGTTGCCCGCGGCAGCTGCGAATCGGGAAACGCGACGGCACACGCCGCCGCATGCCGAGCCGCCACTCGGCTCGCCCGGCCGGGCAGCCGGTCGTAGCTGACGACGACGACGGGGATGCCGAGGCGTCGCGCCGCCAACACGGCCGGCATGCTGGCGTAGCCCCCGACGCTGACCACGACCTTGGGCGACCAGCTGCGCAGCAGCGCGATCGCTCGGGCCCTGGCCCGCCACATCTTCGGTGCGAACCCGAGGTTGCTGCGGCTGAGGCGACGCTGGAAGCCGACGACGTCGAGGAAGGTGTGCGGGAACGGCGTCTCCGGGAGGAGCCGGGTCTCGATGCCCCGCCGCGCGCCCATGTACTGGATCGTCGATGGATCACGGCCGAGGGCGACGAGTGCCTCGGCGACCGCGAGCGCCGGCAGGACGTGGCCGGCCGTGCCGCCACCGGTGACGACGGCGAACGTCTCTGCGCTCACCGGCGGGCCGGGCGCAGGGAGCGGCGGCCCGACGAGCGAGGTGTCGTGACGGCCCGTCTCGCGACGTTCAGCAAGAGGCCGGCCGCGAGCATCGAGATGAACAGCGACGTGCCCCCGGCCGAGAAGAACGGCAGCGTCAGGCCGGTCACGGGCATCAGGCCGACGACGCCACCCATGTTCACGATGGCCTGGACGCCGAACCACGCCGAGATGCCGCCGGCGAGAATCAACCCGAACTGGTCGGGGGCGGCGAGCGCCGTCTGGATGCCGAACCAGACGAGCAACGCGAACCCGCCGACCACGGCGACCGAGCCGATGAAGCCGAGCTCGTCGGCGATCACGGCGAAGATGAAGTCGCTGTGGGCGAGCGGCAGGTAGCCGAGCTTCGAGTTGCTGCCGCCGATGCCCGACCCGGTCATGCCGCCGTTCGCGATGCTCAGGAGGCCCTGCCACGACTGCCATGCGAGGTGCTCCTTGTTGCCCTCGATGTCGCGGAACGCGGCGAGCCGGTTGAAGCGCCGCGGGTCGGAGACGACGGCGACGAGTGCCCCCACCGCGCCGACCGCGCCGACGCCGGCGACGTGGAGAAGCGGCACGCCGGCGACGAGGCCGACGGCGAGCACGATCGCCGCCAGCACGATCGCCGAGCCGAGGTCGCCCTGGACGAAGCTCACGCCGGCGCACCCGAACGCGACGAGCGCCATCGGGACGACGCCGCGATTCGGGATGTGGAGCTCTTCCTGGTGTCGGGCGAACAGGTCGGCGAGGAAGCCGATCGCCGCGAGCTTCAGGATCTCGGACGGCTGGAAGCCGTACGAGCCGAACCGGACCCACGAGTTGGCGTCGTTGATGGTGGCGCCGACGCCGGGAACGAACGGCAACATCATCGCGCCGGCCGCGAGGATGCTGCCCGGGATGACGAGCGCCCGCCACCGGTGGTACGGCACCCTCATGGCGACGAGCATCGCGACGAAGCCGAGCGCCGCCCACAGCAGCTGGCGGTTGAAGATCGAGTACGGCGACTCGTCGCCGCCGACCTCGTTGGCAGAGGTGGCCGAGAGCACCATGACCAGCCCGAGCATGACGAACACTGCGACGGTGACGAGGATCACGTAGTACACACCGGGAGCCGGACCGAGCTGCTCGTGGGCGACCGGCGTCTTCCGCTGCACGGCGCGCCGCGAGGGCTTGGTGCGACGAGGCCGGCCGACCTGCCGGCCCTTCGGCCGCTCGGCACCGCCGTGCAGGCGGTCGAGGGCGGCCTCGCGGCGGGCCCGGACGTCGGAGCCGGCAAAGGGCCGGAGTGTCGTGGTCACGAGGAGCTCCTCTGGTTCGATGACGCGGTCACGGCGTGACCTCGACGGACTCGTGGTTGTCGACCAGATCGGCGACGAGGCGCCGGAAGTCGTCGCCCCGCTCGGGGTAGCCGCCGTACCAGTCGAAGCTCGCGCATCCCGGCGACAGCACGACGGCGTCGCCACGCTGCGCGAGCGTCGCGGCGAGCTCGACGGCCTCGGCCATCGAGGCGGCGTCGACGACCCGGACCGACGGCTCGAACACGTCACGGACGTCGGCCGCGGCCTCACCGATCGCGACGACGGCTCGCACTCGGCCGGCGTCGGCCGCCATCGGCGAGAGATCGACGCCCTTGCGGCTCCCGCCGGCGATCAGCACCAACGATTCGAACGCCCGGACCGCGGTGGCCGCCGCGTGCGGCGTCGTCGCCTTCGAGTCGTTGAACCAGCGGACGCCCGCCGCCGCGCCGACCGGTTCGAGGCGGTGTGGCGGCGCCTCGAACTCGGCGAGTGCCGTGGCGATCGCGTCGGGCGTCGCGAGGCGCGTCTCGAGCACGAGTGCCGCGGCGGCGAGTGCGTTGGTGACGTCGTGGGGCAGGCTCCGCTTCATCACGTCGATGTGTGCGATGACGCCGTCGGGCCCCACCAGCTCGGGCCCCTCCAGCCGGTAGTCGGCACCGCTGCGGCCGAACGTACGGTGGCGACCGGGTGCTGCCCGCAGGTGCCGCTTCACGACGGGGTCGTCGACGAAGCCGATCGCCACGTCGCCGGGCCGCTGCTGCGAGAAGATGCGCGCCTTGGCCGCCTCGTAGGACGCCATCGAGTCGTGCCAGTTGAGGTGATCGGGCGCGAGGTTGAGCCAGACGGCCGCGTCGGCGCGGAACCGCTCGGTCCAGGCGAGCCGGAAGCTGGTGCACTCGACCACGTAGGCGTCGAGGTCCTGGTCGAGACCGTCGACCAGCGGGACATCGGTGTTGCCGAGCGACGCGGTGCGCACGCCGGCCGCCCGCAGGATCGCAACGGTGAGCTCGGTCGTGGTGGTCTTGCCGTCGGTGCCGGTGATGGCGAGGATCGGGCGCGGGCCGCCGGGCCGCTCCTGTTCCCATTCGTAGGCCAGCTCGATCTCGCTGTGGACCGGCACGCCCGCCTCGCGAGCGGCGATGATCACCGGATGGCGCTCGGGGAGGCCGGGAGCCGGCGACACGAGATCGAATTGGCCGGCGAACGCCCTCGGGTCGCGAGGTGCGGGCAGCAGAGCGACGCCGAGGGCGTCCGCCAGATCGGTACGGGCTTGGTCGACGTGATCGTCGGCGGCGGTGACGTCGAAGCCCCGGGACCGGAGCGCCCGAACGGTCGATGCGCCGGTGATCGCGAGCCCGTAGACGAGTGCGTGCATCAGCCGACCACCCGGGTGTAGTCGGCGATGAAGATCGCGAGTGCGCTCGCGACGCAGATCGCCGAGATCAGCCAGAAGCGGATGATCACGGTCGTCTCGGGCCAGCCGGTCAGTTCGAAGTGGTGATGGATCGGCGACATGCGGAACAGGCGCCGCGTGCGCCCCGAGGCCTTGAAGACCCCCATCTGGATGGCGACCGATCCGGCCTCCATCACGTTGATCCCGCAGACGAGGATCAGCAGGAGGTGGGTGTTCAGCGTCAGGGCCAGGAACGCGAGCGCCGAGCCGATGCCCAGCGCGCCGACGTCGCCCATGAAGATCCGGGCGGGCGCTGCGTTCCACCACAGGAACCCGAGGCAGGCGCCCGCGAAGCCGGCTGCCATCACGCCCATGTCGAGCGGGTTGACGACTGCGTCGTAGACGTCGGGATTGCGGAACGCCCAGTAGCCGATGATCATGAACGCGCCGAACCCCATCAGGGCCGAGCCGCCGGCCAGCCCGTCGAGGCCGTCGGTCACGTTGACCGCGTTGGTGGTCGCCCACACGATGCCGCCCGCCCAGACGATCCAGATGAACGCCGGGACGTCGAGCCCGAGGTCGCCGGCCCGGACGAGCGAGATCGACTCGTCGATGCCGGTGCTCGACACGAGCCACCAGGCGAGCGCCAGGCTCATCAGCATCGTGACGTAGTTCTTCTGCTTCCAGAAGATGCCGCGGTTGTGGTGCTTGCGGATCTTGATCCAGTCGTCGAGGAAGCCCATCCCCGACATCGAGAGGATGCCGATCCAGACGATCATCGCCTGGTCGGAGAACGCGATGTCGCGGACGTGCGCCACGACCCATCCGACGAACGCGGCGCCGACGATCGCGAGCCCGCCCATCGTCGGCGTGCCCTGCTTGGTCATGTGGTGCTCGGGGCCGTGATCTTCCTTGCCCAGGATCGGCTGGCCCTGGCCGCGCTCGCGGAAGAAGACGATCAGGAAGCGCGTGCCGAACAGCGAGACCAGCGTCGAGACCGCACCAGCGATGAGGACGGCGATCACGGCGAGGCCTCCGGCCGACCGGCGTCGGCGAGCGCCGCCCGTGCCACGACCCGGTCGTCGAAGGGGTGGGCGACGTCGCCGATGGTCTGGGTGGTCTCGTGGCCCTTGCCGGCGATGACCACCACATCGCCCTTGCGGGCCGTTGCGACGGCGGCGCCGATGGCCGCGGCTCGGTCCGGCTCGATCACGAGGCCTCCACGGTACCGCTCCTCGATGCCCTCGACCGCCGCGTCGATGATCGCCATCGGGTCCTCGTTGCGGGGGTTGTCGGACGTCGCGAACACCAGATCGGCGTGTTCCGCCGCCGCCGCACCCATCAGTGGGCGCTTGTCGGCGTCGCGATCCCCGCCGCACCCGAAGACGACGATGACGCGACCGGTCCCCGTGAGGTTGCGAGCGGCCCCGAGCAGTTCGACGATGCCGTCCGGGGTGTGGGCGTAGTCGACCACCACCGAGATGTCGTCGTCCGGCCCGCCGATCACCTCGAATCGACCGGGCACCGGCGGGCAGTCGGCCAACCCGGCCACCGCCACCGATGGATCGATGCCGAGGGCATCGGCCGTCGCCAGCGCCGCCAGCGAGTTCATCACGTTGAACCGCCCACCGATCGGCACGCGGACGTCGTGCCCGCGCCACCGGAACCGATGGTGGTCGACGCTGACCCCGACATCCTGGGCGTCGTCGCTCGCGTACGACCGCATCGGGATCGCGGCCGCGTCGAGCAGCAGCCGCCCGTACGGGTCGTCGGCGTTGGTGACACCGCTGTTGCTGAGCTCGGGGGTGAAGAGCGAGGCCTTGGCGCGGAAGTACGCCTCCATCGACTCGTGGAGATCGAGGTGGTCGCGGCCGAGGTTCGTGAACGTCGCGACCTCGAAGCGAGTCCCCGCGACGCGGTGCAGGGCCAGTGCGTGCGACGAGACCTCCATGACGACGGCGTCGACGCCTTCGCGGACGAACCCGGCGAGGCGACGCTGCAGGTCGGGCGCCTCGGGCGTCGTGCGCGCGCCGGACAGGGTGCCGAGCCGGCGCTCCGCGAGGCCGGCGGCGTTCAGGATCGAGCCGAGCAGGTGCGTCGTCGTGGTCTTGCCGTTCGTGCCGGTGATGCCGACCACGCGCAGCCGGGTCGCCGGCTCGCCGTGCACGGCTGCTGCGACGTGGCCCATCGCCGCGCGAACGTCGGTGACGACGATCTGGGCGACGTCGAGGGCCAACTGGCGTTCGACCAGCAGCAGCGACGCGCCGGCCGAGACCGCTCCCTCGGCGAAGTCGTGACCGTCGAGGGTGTCGCCGACCACGCAGGCGAACGCCCAGCCGGGCCGGACCTGCCGTGAGTCGTGCGTGAGGTCGACCACGGGTGGAGCGCCCGCGAGGTCGACGGTCTCGCGGCGGAGCGCTTCGGGAACCGCCTCGGCGAGCGCCGACGGCGAGGTCGTCATCGCGTTCACGAGGCCTCGCAGGGGGCGGTGTCCGCGGGCGGTTGCATGCTCAGCTCGTGCATGATCGTCGGCGCCAGCCGCGCGAACACCGGGGCGGCGGCGGTGCCACCGAACCGGTTGATGTCGCCGGCCGGGGGTTCGTCGATCGACACCAGCACCGTCACCTGCGGATCCTCGGCCGGGAAGAACCCGGCGAAGCTCGCGTAGTAGCTCAACTGGCCGGCGTCGTTGTAGTAGGTGCCGTTCGGCTGCGCCTTGAGGCCGGTCCCCGTCTTGCCGGCGATGCTGAAGTTCTCGACGCCCTCCTGGGCGCGCTTCGCCGTGCCGCGGCACACGACCTGCCGCATCATGTGCTGCACCTCGGCAGCGACGCTCGGCGTGATGACCTCGCGCGTCTCCGATGGCGCAGCATCGGTGACCTGACCGTCGTGGCCGACCGTGCCGTCCACGAGTCGGGGCGCGACATACGTGCCGTCGTTGGCGACCGTGTTGACCGCCGCGGCGAGCTGCAACGAGGTGCTCGCGACGCCCTGCCCGTACGCGACGGTCACCCGCTCCGAGCCCCAGAGGTCCTCCCAGTGCTTGAGGATGCCCGCCGACTCGCCGGGGAAGTCGAGCGCCGTCTTCTCGCCGAGACCGAACCGGCGCATGTACTCCCAGTGGATCTGGCGCGCGCTCTCCCAGGTCGCATCCAGCGATTCCTGGATGTCGATCGTGCCGATGTTGGACGACTTCACCAGGATCTGCTCGACGGTCATCTGCTCGTCGGGGTGCTCGTGACTGTCCTTCAGCAGGTCGTCGGCGTACTGGCGGCGCCACGGGACGACGAACGTGGTCTCCGGCTGCACGGCCCCCTGGTTGAGGCCAGCGGCGACCGTGATGACCTTGGCGACCGACCCGGGCTCGTACGCGCTGACGGCGGCGAAGTTGCCCGTGGTGACCTCGACCGCTCCGCTCTCGTCGTCGCGGGCGACCGACGCCATCGCGTAGATGTCGCCGGTGTCGGTGTCCATCACGATGATCGTGCCGGCGCGGGCGCCGATCTCCTCCGTCCGGCGTACGAGCTCGTACTCGGCTGCGTACTGGATCGAACGGTCGAGCGTGAGCACGATGTCGTCGCCGGGCACGGGCATCAGCGTCACCTGCTCGGTGCCGGCGATCGATCGATTGCCGGGGGCGACCTCTCGCGTCACCTCGCCGGGCGTGCCGGTGAGCAGCTCGTCGAACTGCAGCTCGAGGCCGGCGATGCCGTTGCCGTCGATGTCGGTGCGACCGATCACGCTACGGCCGGTGTCGCCACCGGGGAGGACCCGCTTGTCCTCGGCGTCGACGTTGACACCGCTCAACCGGAGCGCGGCGATCTGCTCGCCGGTCTCGACCCCGATCTCGCGCCGCACGTACACGAACCCGCGATCCTTGCGGATCATCTCGTCGTACAGCTCGCGGGTCTCGTCGTCGCCGAGGCCGAGCAATGCCTGGAGCGTCTGCGCCGTGCCGGCCTCGTCGACGATCAGCTTCGGGTTGACGCTGATCGAATACGCCGGCACCGACATCGCGAGCTCTTCGCCGTTGCGGTCGAAGATCGCTCCACGATCGGCGGCGAGCGGTGTGCTGCGCGTCCATTGCGCTGCGCCTGCAGCCCGGAGCGCCTCACCACCTGTCGACTGGATTCGCCCGACCTTGAACAACACGGTCCCGAGGATCGCCAGCAACGCCACCAGCAGCAAGCGGAGGCGGAGCGACGAGGAACCGACGCCGAACCGGGGGTGCGCACGCTGGGCGCCGTGCCGGGCGGTGAGGACCCGTCGCTTGGGGCCCCGGTTCGCCCCGGGCTTCGCCTTCGTGCGGTGGCGGCGGTCGTGCGATGCGGTCTGGCGGAGGCTGACCTGTCGACGGGTCGCTCCCCGACCGGCACTCCGAGCCTGCGACGATCTACCCTCGGCCCTGCCGGTCGAGCGACTCGTCGGGCGGCTGGTCGCTCGGCCGGCTGCTCGCGTGCCTGCGCCCTTCGGCGCGGTGCCACGACCTCGCGACCGCGTCGTCGAGCCAACGCCGGAGCGGGTCGATCGTGGCGCCGACCGACGGCTCCCGGCGCGTTCGATCCGGGGTGCGGTTCGACGGAGCGGTCGTGACGGTGGCGTGCGGCGGCTCACGGCGTCTCCGCACTGACCGACTTGACGAGCCGGAACTGATCGAGGGGTTCGAGCCGCGCAGTGGAGCCGGGCACGATGGCGTCGTCGATGGGCATCTCGCCGGTCCTGGCGATGGTGACGGCGAGGACCATCGGGTCGATCGGCACGAACCGGCTCTCCGAGCCGGCCTGCATGCCGAGCGCCGACGCCTCGTCCGCCAGCCGGGTCGGCGAACGGAGCTCGGCGCGCTGCGAACGCAACACGTCGAACTCCTCCTGCGCCTGGCGCACCGAACGCTCGAGCCGGTCGATCTCGAGCTGCCGCTCGGCGATCCGCGTGTGGAGCAGTACCGCCCCCATCATCACGATGGTCACCAGCACGGTGAGCGACACGGCGAACCAGGCGAAGCGGCGGCGCCCCGGCACGACGGCCAGGTCGGGTCGCGCCGGGCTCCGGCGCCCGGTCGCGAAGCTGCGCAACGGCGACGCCATCAGCTCGCCCCCCTCGTCTGCGGTGCGATCTTCTCCGCGACGCGCAGTCGGGCCGAGGCGGCCCGGCGATTCGCAGCCTGCTCGGCGTCGCTCGGCCGTTTCGGCACACCCCGCACGACGCGGACGGTCTGCACCGCTCCGCAGACGCACGGCAGCTCGGGCGGGCACGCGCAGCCGCCGGTGGCGGCCGCCCGGATGCGGTCCTTGACGATGCGATCCTCGCCCGAGTGGTAGGCGAGCACGGCGAGGCGCCCACCTTCCGCCAGGGCGTCGATGGCGCGATCCAGCGCGCGGGGCAGGGCGTCGAGCTCGCCGTTGACCTCGATCCGGATCGCCTGGAACGTGCGCTTGGCGGGGTGCCCACCGGTGCGTCGGGCGGCGGCGGGGATGGCGTGGGTGACGACCGCCGCCAGCTCGGTCGTGCTCTCGATCGGCCGCGCGGCGACGATCGCCGCTGCGATGCGCCGGGCGAATCGCTCGTCGCCGTACTCGCGGATGATCCGGGTCAGCTCGTCCGCGTGGTAGCCGTTGACGACGTCGTCGGCGGACCACGGCGCATCGGCGTCCATCCGCATGTCGAGCGGTCCCTCGTGTCGGTACGAGAACCCACGGTCGGCTCGATCGAGCTGCGGCGACGACACCCCGAGGTCGAACAGCGCGCCGCTGAGCTCGGCGATGTCGTGCTCTGCCATCGCGGTGTCGAGCTCGTCGAAGCGGCACCGACGGGTGATCACCCGGTGACCGAACCGTTCGAGCCGTGCCGCGGCAGCGAACAACGCGTCGCCGTCGCGGTCGAGGCCGAGCACCGACAGGTCCTCTCGATCCTCGAGGATCGCCTCGCTGTGACCACCCCCGCCGAGTGTGGCGTCCAACACGACGCCGCTCGGCACATCGTGCAGCGCGTCGACGATCTCGTCCTTCATGACCGGGTCGTGGGTGAACTCACGGCCCGTCCCGTGAGCGAAGTCGTCGCTCACCCGTCGTCCTCGTCGACCCAGACGCGCGGCGCCTGGACGACGTCGTCCTCGCTGCGCACGGTGTGGTACCGGGAGGGCCGCCAGACCTCGAGGTTGGTGATGGCGCCGGCGATGATCGCCTCGCCGCCCGAGCGGATCCCGGCGTGCGTGCGCGACTCCTCGTCGAGCGTGATCCGGCCCTGCTTGTCGATCGACACGACCGACGAGTTGACGCCGAAGGCGCGGAGCGCCGACCGCGGCTGCTCGCCGGCCTGCACCTGCTCGAGCAGGTGATCGGCCTGCTGCTGGAAGTGATCGATCGTCGTGATCGACACGAAGCCGTCGGGGTCGCACGTCACGTAGCAGCGATCGCCGAGCAGCGAGCGGAAGGTCGACGGCAAGGCGAGGCGGCCGGTGCCGTCAACGCTGCGGTCGTACTCGCCGACGAACACGTCCGTGCCCATCCCTTCCGATCAGTTTCGAGCCCCTGGACCTGCTGCCTCGTCCCGAAGAGCCAATGGGCACCTCTCCGTGGTCAGGCAGTATGACGCTCCGCGTTCACCGAAGTCAACCATTTGTCCCCAATCCCCCCCAATCTTCCCCTCACAGTGGCTTGATCAGGACGTTTCTCACGATGGGTGGTCATTCGCCATTCGCGCGCAGCGCGCGAACTACAACGGTGTCGTCCGCGGTGTCGCCGACGGTGTGGTCGACACGATCGTCGGGGCGGCGACGCGTCGTGCCACGCTCGCGGCCAAGCGCGTCGCCAGCGTGGCGGCCGACCAACCCGGACGCACCGCCGGTTCGGCGAGCGGTTCGGCCGGCAGGTCACCCGCCAGCACGCCGGCGGTGAGCGCAGCCAGCGAGACATGGTGGACGAGCGCCTGGACCCTGACGCCGCGGCGGGTGCGGCGCTGGCTGAGCCCGACGAGCTTGCGGTCGCCGGTGAGCACCTCACCCGGACCGAGCCCCGCGAAGCACACCAGATCGGACCACGGCGTGTCGACCATGCCTCCCCGATGCACCGCGATGCGCTCGGTGCCACGGTCGAGGTCGGCGACGGCATCGGCCCACGCCTCCCCCACCCAGACCATCGACCCGCGCACATCGTCGGGTGCCAACCCGTGCGGCAGCACGACGTCGATCCACGCCACCGACTCGGGCTGCATCACGACGAGACCGCCGCCCGAGCGCCGCCTCACCACGTTCAGGCCCTCGCGTGCGCAGGCGTCCGCGTTGAGCGTGTCGTCGTCCTGACGCGAGCCCAGCACGGCAGCCGCGTCGATCGGGTCACAGCGCCAGATCTGTGGCCCGGTGACCGCCCGCTCGCCGAACGGATCGAGCGCATGCAGCTCGGCGACGGTGCCGCGGCGGTGCACGATCTCGACGGGCGCCGGCATCGCGACACGCTACCGACCACGCAGCATCGGCCGGCGAGCGGGTGGCGCAACGGGCGGCAGCACCGCGTTCGCGCCCAGCGGGGGTCAGCTGGCCCAGGCCAGGTAGGGCTTCCACGTGTCGGGCACGAGCGACGACCCGACGACCACCCAGGAGGACGTCCGGGGCGCGCGGCACGGCCGCAGAAGCTGCATCCCGGCCTCGGACGGGGTGCGATCGCGCTTCGCCGTGTTGCACGGACGGCACGCCGCAGCCAGGTTCTCCCAGACGTCGTGGCCGCCCCGCGAGCGCGGCACCACGTGATCGATCGAATCGGCGCGGCTCCCGCAGTACTGGCAGCGGTACTCGTCGCGGGCGAACACCGCCCGCCGCGACACGACCGCCATCCGGCGCCGCGGCGCCTTGACCATGTAGCGGAGCCGAATCACTGCCGGGCTCGGCAGGGTCAGCGACTCCGAGCGGATCACCCCCTCGGCGGGCTCGATCAGCTCAGCCTTCTCGTCGATGACGAGGCACACCGCACGACGCGACGACACGACGCTGAGCGGCTCGTAGGTGGCGTTGAGAACGAGGGCGCGAGGCATCGTCAACCACCGTTCATCGCCCGATGCGTCGATCCCAGTCCCGGCACCACGCCAGGTAGTCCAGCACATCGTCGGGGTCGGGCGGACGATCGGTTTCGCCGTACTGGGTCACCATGCGGAAGTGGAGGTAGTCGCCGGCCGGCAGCGGCAGGAACGGCGGCCGCCGCCACCATCCCGGCGCCGCGGTTCGCCGCAGCTGACGGAGCGCGGTCGCCCACAGGCTCGGGTGCCGGAGCACCGCGAGCCCGACCCGGATCACGCGCCGACCCCGATCACGTCGGCCTGGGCTCCTTCGGCAGGCCCAGCACCATCTCGCCGATGATGTTGCGCTGGATCTGCGACGAGCCGGCGTAGATCGTGCCGGCGCGGGCGTTGAGGAACGTGTTGACCCACGACCCGGTCGTGTTGGGTGCACCTGCGTCGTCACCACCGAACGCGGTGGACGGCTCGCGGCCGCTGATCGTCATGCCCTCGGCCCCGTAGATGTCGACGGCCAGTTCGGTGACGATCTTGTGGTACTCGCTCCAGTACAGCTTCGAGATGGCCGCGTCGGGGCCGGGGTGGTGACCCTGGAGGAACTGCGTCAGCACCCGCATGCCGCTGTAGCGCATGATCTGGACCTTGGAGTACGCCCAGGCGAGCTTCTGGCGGACCACCGGATCGTCGGCGACACCGCGCTCCTTGGCGAGGAGCAGCAGCCGATCGACCTCGGCCTGGAACCGGATCGGTTGGGTGGCAGCCGCTTCACCGCGCTCGAACCCGAGGAGGGTCATCGCGACCCGCCAACCGTCGTTGACGCCGCCGACGACGTTCTCCTTCGGGCAGACCGCATCGGTGTAGAACACCTCGTTGAACTCGCTCTCGCCCGAGATCATCTTGATCGGGCGCACCTCGATGCCCGGCTGGCGCATGTCCACCAGGAGGAACGAGATGCCCTTGTGCTTCGGTGCGTCGGGATCGGTGCGCGCCAACGTGAAGATGTGGTCGGCGAGGTGGCCGGCAGACGTCCAGATCTTCTGACCGTTGAGCAGCCACTCGTCGCCGTCGAGGTCGGCCTTCAACCCGACGTTCGAGAGGTCGGAGCCGGCGTTCGGCTCGCTGTATCCCTGGCACCACGTGTCCTCGCCCGAGAGGATGCGTGGCAGGTAGTGCGCCTTCTGCTCGTCGGTGCCCTGGAGCAGCAGCGTGTTGCCGAGCATCTGGATGCCGAACACGTCGTTCGGTCCACCGGTCGGGACACCCGCTCGTGCGAACTCCTCGGCGAGGATGACCTGCTCGAGCGCCGAGAGCCCGGCGCCGCCGAACTCGACGGGCCAGCCGGGCGCCAGGTACCCGGCCTCGTACAACGTGCCGCGCCACTCGGTGACGAACTGGGTCAGCGCGTCGCCGTCGAGCTGCCCGATGCCACCCCAGGTCGACGGGAGCTTCTCGGCCAGGAAGGCCTGCACCTTCTGACGGTAGGCCTCGGCATCGGCGGAGTAGGTCGGCTGCATGGACGCGACACTACTGGGCGTCGGGCGACGGCGCCGGTTCGGCGGGCTGGGCCTCGCGCGCCGCGTCGGCGGCGCGGGCGATCGCTGCCGCCGTGAGCAGTGGGCCGATCCGGCGGACGCCCACGCTGCGCACCCTCAGGTCGGCGAGGTGGGTGAGCCGGGAGCGCTGATCGAGCTCGGCCGCGAGCGCGTCGAAGTAGCGCTCGCCGAACACCGACGGCACGATGCCCCCGATCACGATGTCGGCGATGTCGAGCATCGCCGCGATCGAGGCACAGGCGCGGGCCGTCATGATGCCGGTCCGCTCGACGATCGCCGGCGGCGTCCGCCGCAGCTCGCGGCCGGTGCTCGATTCGATGCCGCGTGCACCTGCGTAGGCCTCCAGGCAGCCGCGCGCGCCGCATTCGCACTCGACCCCGTCGGGCTCGACGATCAGGTGGCCGAACTGTCCGAGGTTGCCCGTGAGGCCCTGCGCCAACCGGCCGTTCACGACCAGCCCGCCGTCGACGAGATCGCCGAGCGACAACGTGGCGAAGTGCTGCTCGCTCGGCGTGCGCTCGGCGGCCTCGCCGCACCACAGCTCGGCGAGCGCCAACCCCCGGCCGGCGGTGTCGATCTCGACCGGCAGCTCGGTCAGCTGCTGCAGCTCCCTGCGGATCGGGAAGTCGTGCCAGATCGGCATGCCGACGGGCTTCATCGCGCCGGTGCCCCGTTCGATCGGCCCCGGGCAGGTGACGCCGCACGACGCCGGCACGACGTCGGTCGGGTTGGCGGCCATGACCCGGCTGACCAGCTGCTTGGTCGCCGGCCACACGTTGCGGCCGGGCGTCGCGACCCGGTCGCGCACGACGACGGCGCCGTCGGGGTCGAGGATGCCCGCCGCGAGCCGGCTCGGCCCGAGATCGATCGCGAGGTAGCCGCTCGTCACCGAGGGCACGGTACCGGCCCGGCACGCATCCGAGCGCTGCACCGTCTACCCTTCCAGCCGTGACGGACACAGCCGAGGCCACGACGACGTTTGCCAACTTCTTCGACGGGATCGTCGAGAACATCGCAACCGTCGTCCACGGCAAGCGCGACGCCATCGAGATGGCCGTCATCGCGCTGCTCGCCGAAGGACACCTCTTGATCGAGGACGTGCCGGGCGTCGGCAAGACCAGCCTCGCCAAGGCCCTGGCGGCGTCGATCCAGTGCAGCTGGAAGCGCGTGCAGTTCACACCCGACCTGCTGCCGGCCGACCTGATCGGCGTGAGCATCTACGAGCGTTCGACCGAGCAGTTCCGCTTCCAGCGCGGCCCGCTGTTCGCCAACATCGTGCTCGCCGACGAGATCAACCGCGCATCACCGAAGACCCAGTCGGCGCTGCTCGAAGCCATGGAGGAGCGCCAGGTCAGCGCCGACGGCACGACGCACCCGCTCGAGGCGCCGTTCATGGTGATCGCCACCCAGAACCCGGTCGAGCAGGAGGGCACGTACCGCCTGCCGGAGAGCCAGCTCGACCGCTTCCTGCTCCGCATCTCCCTCGGCTATCCCGGCCGAACCGCCGAGATGGCGATCCTCGACAACCAGGGTTCGGCCGACACGCTCGCCCACCTGCAGCCCGTCGTCACGTCCGAGGACGTGCTGACGATGGTCAAGACCGTCCGCGAGGTGTATCTGGCAGCGGCGCTGAAGTCGTACATGGTCGACATCTCCGAGGCGAGTCGACGGCATCCGGCCATCGAGCTCGGGCTCTCACCCCGCGCCACGCTGCAACTCGCCGCTGCGGTCCGCGGGTACGCAGCGGCCCGCGGACGCGACTACGCCACGCCCGACGACGTCAAGGCCGTCGGCCCGTCGGCGCTCGCGCACCGCTTGCTGCTCAAGGCGGGCAGCAACGCCCGCACCACGGCCGAGGAGGCCATACGCGAGCTGCTCGCCGAAGTCCCGGTCCCGGTCGCACGCTGAGCCGGACACGCCCGGGCGATGCACGCGCCGGCTCCGCCTGGGCCATGATGAGCCGGTGGGTGGTCGCCGGATGACGCGCATGGTCGACCGGGCGCTGCCCCGCGGACGGGTGGGGGCCTGATGCCGACCCGCCAGGGGTGGATCATCGCCGCGGGCGCGGTCGCTGCGCTCGTCATCGGGCGGGTGTTCGCGATCGTCGAGCTGTTCGTCATCGGCGCTGCGCTGGCCATCACCGTGCTGCTGGCCGTCGCCGTCGTCCGCCTCGTCCGGCCCGAGCTCTCGATCGTGCGGTGGGCACATCCGTCGGTGCTGACCGTGGGCGACACCGGGCGGGTCGACCTGATGATCGAGAACCGTGGGTCGCTGCCCTCCCCCCGGGTCGAGCTCACCGAACCGGTCGGCGCCAGCAACACCGCGCACATGACCGTGGCATCGCTCCGCCCCGGTGATCAGGTCACGGCCGGCTACCGCGTGCCCGCGTCGCGGCGGGGCGTGCTCGAGGTCGGGCCGGCCGTGGTCGAGCGACGCGACCTGCTCGGCATCGCGAGCGACGTGCGACTCGCCACCGGTGTCACCGAGATCACCGTCGCCCCGCAGACCTACGAGATGGCCATGCCGTCCCTCGGCTCGGGCGTGCTCGGACGCCATCTGCTCGCCCTGTCGCAGCGCATCGGGCCAGGTGAGTTCCACAGCCTTCGCGACTACATCGACGGCGACGAACCACGCAGCATCCACTGGCGGGCCTCGGCCCGTTCCGACGAACTGAAGGTGCGTCAACACGAGGCACAGGGCGTCCGCCGCTGCATCGTGGTGCTCGACCGCGACGGCGACGCCTACCCCGCGCCGGTCACCGACGAGGAGGCCGACGTGTTCGAGCGCGCCGTCGTCGCGGCGGGCAGCCTGGCGCTCAGCGCCGACCGTGCCGGGCTGACGACGCGCTTCGTGACCGGCGGCGGGATCGACCTGCGCGGTCCCGATGCGGTCGCCCACGCCCTGCGCGTCCTCGCACCGATCGACCTCGGCCCACCGCTCGGCGACCTCGAACGCGACGCCGGTGAGGGCCTCGGACTCGTGATCGTCGTGAGCTCGTCGCCCGATACCGACGCCTGGCGCCGCACCGGCAGGCTGACCGATCCCACCCTGACGAGGGTCGGGGTGTTCACGGCCGGCGCCGCGCCGGGCCCACTGACCGTCGACGCCTCGTCGATCGACTCCTTCCGCGAGGGGTGGCAGCGCCTGGCCGGCGTGCGCGGGCTGACGCGAGAGCTGCACACCAGCGGGGAGCCGGTATGACCGGAGACCGACGATGACCTCGCAACAGCCGAGCGCGTCGTTCGAGCGCGATCTCGCCGCGACGGCGGCGCTGACGCTCTACTCGCTCGCTGTCGCCGCCGGCTTCGCCCGCGTCTTCAGCGGGTGGGACTTCTTCCGCGACCTGGCGGTGCTCGTGCTGCTCATCCACGGGTTGTCGTTCGCACTCCGACGGCTGCGCGTCACCGGCTGGTTGGCGATCCCGATCGTCAGCGTCAGCGCCCTGTGGTTGCTGGTCGCGATCCACTACTCGCCGACGATGTCGTGGCTGGTCCCGCGTGGAGCGACGTGGACCGAGATCGACCTCGAGGTCGGCGTCGTGCGCGATCAGTTCCAGACCGCCGTCGCACCGGTCTTCTACGGCGCCGGGTGGGCGGTTCTGGCCGGGTTCGCCGTGATCATCGCCGTGGTGATGGCCGACTCCTTCGCGTTCCGGGCCGAGGCACGCGGCGAAGCCCTCGTCCCCGGCGGCGTGCTCTTCGTCTTCATCGCTGCGCTCGGCAGCCCGCGCCTGCGCATCACCGTGACCGCCCTGCTCATCGCCGCCGGCTTCGTCGCGGTCGTGGCGCTCCGCTCGATGCACGATCGGAGCCGCCGCGTCGAGCTCACGTCGAGCCGATCGCGGGGCTCGATGCTGCTGCCGACCGCGGTGGCCTCGGCGGTCGCGATCGCCGTGATGGCCGGCTTCATCGGTCCGCGCATCCCGGGTGCCGACGCCGATCCGCTCTACGAGACACGGGGTCGCGGTGGCGGCGTGACCAACGTGATCAGCCCCCTGGTCGACATCAGGTCGCGGCTGACGAACCGCAGCAACGTCGAGCTCTTCCGCGTCAA
>JAAUYD010245171.1_pt1 | contig 22219 bp, 21 predicted proteins | sample 7278101 | NCBI WGS metagenome assembly JAAUYD01 (sample SAMN14350128, study PRJNA611818) | marine sediment metagenome | isolation source: surface marine sediment (0.6m) | place: French Polynesia: Moorea | collected 2018-08
AGTGGCTAGCTTTTCAGGTCATTCCCTTGTAGAAGCTTTTTCCGGAAGCTACACCATTGGTAGCCAAGTAGAGCGGATGCGGGGAGAACTCCAATTGATTCGCAAGGATATCACCTTTCAAAATCGGCTATTTGAGTACAGGTTGAGCCAATTAGAAGAAAAATCCCAAAAATGAAATTGGGGATTCAAGTTAGTTTCTAACCATCACAAGTTCCTCAAACTTTTTCTTTATAACTCTAAATAGGAATGGTTGTATTTTGGTCTGTTGACTACTTGACATTTGGTAGTCGCATTTACCGAGACAACCAAACGTAGTCATTGACGGATTTATCAAAATGAATACCAATACATTTTTTGAACCAACCAAAAACCCATCCGCATCAATCCCACAGACGGATGGGAAGTTACTGCTGAAATTCACTATTTACATGTTGTTTGTGTCTGCGATTTTATTTCTCTCGGCAGGCACTGTAAATTGGGCAATGGCATGGCTTTATGTCGGTGTAATGATTGCCATTGGACTCATCAGCAGAATGATTGTAATCCGCACTAGTCCAGACCTAATCGCAGAAAGGTCTAAGTTCCTTAAGGCTGAAGGAATCAAAGCTTGGGATAAAGTGCTTGCTCCTGGAGTCGCTGTTGTTGGTCCGGTGCTAATGTGGATTGTAGCCGGGTTAGATTTGCGCTTCGGCTGGTTACCCAATATTCCAATTGTACTCCAAATTGTGGCATTGCTGCTTGTAGTACTTGGATATGCCTTAATTACCTGGGCTTTAGCAGTGAATCGATTTTTCTCATCTGTTGTGAGAATTCAAACAGACCGGGGTCATACCGTCATCACCACTGGACCTTACCGATTTGTGCGCCATCCTGGTTATAGTGGTATTATCATATCATACTTGGCGACACCAGTGGCACTCGGTTCTCTTTGGGCACTGATTCCAGCCGGGTTGACGGTGCTACTTCTAGTTGTGCGGACAGCACTTGAAGACTCGACGCTACAGTCAGAACTTGAAGGATACAAGGACTACACACAACAAACAGGCTATCGTTTGCTGCCAGGTATTTGGTAACCTGTTAACCTAGATTTGTCACCACACATCTTGCACCTGGGCTAAAAACCGGGTTTATTGCAAATCTCTCAGCTTAAAAACCTTAATTTTTCGTTTATAAACCCCGGCAGTCGCTTTAAGCCGGGGAACCCTTTCGGCAGTTGCTCATGGGGGAAACCCCCAAGACCGCACTGCCTCACCAACGCGCTGCCTCGCTTTTTTTGGTCTTGTTGAGAATGATGCAAGATATGACTCACGAAAAACATTATCAAAATACCTAAGGCACCGCCATATAATACCAGATCAAAAAATGTTTGCGACAGATCCAATTGTAGGGGTGGGTTTACCCATTCCCTACCAACCAATCATGTGTCGCATTCTTTTTTCAAATTTGTATAACATGGTGCCTTAGTCTTATTGGTATAAAATACCTATTGATTCAGGAACACAGTCAATGAACGATCCACATATTAAAATCGATCCGGGAACTCTAGTCTTAATTTTGTCCGTACTTCTACTGTTACCATTACTAATTTCTGGATTTATGTTGCAATAGACAACGAATAATTAATTTATTCCGTAACTTGTGTGTATAAATGCCTTCTTCTGTGACAATTGAAGGCGATCGCAAAAATGGCAATTATCAAGGAAATTTTCATGACTGCAACTGCACCATTTCCTAACCAGTCTTTAGAACCATCCAGGTCTGGATTACCCAATATTTGCGGTTGGGAAGCAGAAATATCAGCCATTGTTCAAAAACAGGAACCTGTGTTTTTGGACAAAACTAATCTCCGTTTGCAAGATATCACTGCGGGGTTTGCTTGCGCTCTCCACATGCATCAACCTACAATTCCCGCAGGTGCTAATGGAGAATTAATCTGCAATCTCCAGCACATGTTTGAGAATCCCGATCAAGGGGATAACCACAATGCTACAACTTTTGCTTGGTGTTACAGTCGCATGGGTGAGTTTATCCCCAAACTCATATCTGAAGGTTGTAATCCCCGGATTATGCTTGACTATTCGGGTAATTTGTTGTGGGGATTGCAGCAAATGGGACGGGATGATGTCCTTAACAATCTCAGACGTATCACTTGTGATTCCCAATATCAACCTTATGTAGAATGGTTGGGAACCATGTGGAGTCATGCAGTAGCACCTTCTACACCCATTCCTGACCTGAAGTTGCATATCCAAGCTTGGCAACATTATTTTGCAGCGATTTTTGGTTATGATGCCCTACAACGGGTAAAGGGCTTTTCTCCCCCAGAAATGCATATGCCCAATCACCCCGATACCCTGTTTGAATATATCAAGGCTTTGAAAGAATGCGGGTATCGCTGGCTATTGGTGCAAGAACATTCCGTTGAACGTCCAGATGGTTCGGGATTACACCATGATGATAAGTATATTCCGAATCGCTTAGTTGCTCGCAATTCCCACGGTGAAACTATTAGTATTACCGCACTAATTAAAACCCAAGGTTCTGATACTAAATTAGTGGCACAAATGCAGCCCTATTTTGAAGCAAAAGGTAGGGGTAAACAACAAGTTGGAAATGTTAGTATTCCCTCTTTAGTTTCGCAAATTGCTGATGGGGAAAATGGCGGGGTAATGATGAATGAATATCCCCGGGATTTGTTTAGGGTTTACCATGAAATCCGCGATGCTGGGGGTAATAATGCCGGAACTGTAGCCTTAAATGGTACGGAATATTTGGAATTAATTGAAGCTGCGGGAGCAAATCCAGAAGATTATCCCATTTGTCAAGCGGTACAGCAACATAAAATTTGGCAGCGAGTTAACCCCGAAAATGCCACACCGGAAGCCGTAGAAAAGGCAATTCAAGAGTTAAAAGAAACTGACCACCAATTCCACATGGATGGTGCTTCTTGGACTAATGATTTAAGTTGGGTAGAAGGCTATGAAAATGTCTTGGGACCAATGACAAAACTTAGTGCTATGTTCCATGCTAAGTATGACAAATTGGTGGAAGCAGATGCTTCCGTAACTCGTCGTTCTGATTATCAAGAAGCATTGCTTTATAACCTGTTATTGCAAACTAGTTGTTTCCGTTATTGGGGACAAGGAACCTGGACTGATTATGCACAGGAAATTTATCGTCGAGGGGAAGCGTTGATGAAAGAATAGGGAATTCTAAGAACCTTGTATTGCAATGTCTCGAATAAAGCCTTGGAATTAATTCCAAGGAACCCATAGACGAAGTCCGTTAAAACGGACTAATTATTGATATTTGCAGCCGTATTTATACGGCTTGGTTTTTAAGCCTGCGAATTGATTCGCAGGTGGATGAGGAGGGAAACGAGAGATTGAGGAAAATCAAAATATTCCTAATTACAAGCAAGGGTTGATGAACAAGAAATATAATTAATATATTGAATATTAATCGCTTCGTTGTTCACCTTGGAATTAATTCCAAGGAACCCATAGATGAAGTCCGTTAAAACTGACTAATTATTGATATTTGCAGCCGTATTTATACGGCTTGGTTTTTAAGCCTGCGAATTAATTCGCAGGTAGATGAGGAGGGAAACGAGAAATTCAATAAAATTAAATTTTTGTGAATCAAAAGGCTTGATAAATACAAAATAATATTAATCTTTTCAAGATTAACTGCTTTGTTATTAGCCTTGGAATTAATTCCAAGGAACCCATAGACGAAGTCCGTTAAAACTGACTAATTATTGATATATTCAGCCGTATTTATACGGCTTGGTTTTTAAGCCTGCGAATTGATTCGCAGGTGGATGAAGAAGCAAACGAGAGATTGAACAAAATCAAAATATTCCTAATTACAAGCAAGGGTTGATGAACAAGAAATATAATTAATATATTGAATGTTAATCGCTTCGTTGTTCACCTTAGAATCAATTCCAAGGAACCCATAGACGAAGTCCGTTAAAACGGACTAATTATTGATATATTCAGCCGTATTTATACGGCTTGGTTTTTAAGCCTGCGAATTAATTCGCAGGTGGATGAAAAAGCAAACTAGAGATTTAATTATTCATTATCATATCGTTCTAAAGATGGGATAGCTGTTCCTTGGGAGTGATGATTTTTCTGATTTTTAACGTAGGATATTGCTTGTTCAAGTTGTTTGCTTCCTAAAGATAATACGCCATATCCACGTTGCCAAGCAAAGGGAATTGAATCATTAACAGATAAGCGATGATTTTTATTTAATAAATGTGCGCTACTACCTTTAATATTTTTGGCAAATTCGGCGATAGATAAACTAGGTGGAATAGAAACGATAAGATGAATATGGTCTTCTATGCCATCGATAGCGTGAATTATACAATGAAGATTATTTGCTTTATCAATAATGTAATTATAAAGGTCTGTTTCTCTGTCGGCTGTGATTAGGGGTTGACGTTCTTTTGTTGCCCAGACCATATGATAATATGTTCGCCAAAATGCCATATAAAAATTGTTTTTATTTGATAGAGGTATTGGAATCATATTTATTATTCCCCATATGGCTTTGGAATTTATAAAATTACTTTTTTTGTGTATTCTGGGAATTCATTGACAATTTCCTAGCCTTAGAATTAATTCCAAGATTCATAGACGAAGTCAGTTAAAACTAACAACTTGCACCATTCTCAATTCTCCATGTTTCCCGTCTAGGATTAAAATCCCAGGAACCGATAAACAAAGTCTGATTTATCAGACTCAGTAAGGTAGGAGAGTGCATTTTAACGCGCTTTGTCTGTAGGTTCCTTGAAATAAATTTAAAGGTGGGTTGGTTGACTAAACGACATTGGTGCAAATTATCAGTTAAAACGGACTAATTATTCATATTTTCAGCCGTATTTATACGGCTTGGTTTATAAGCCTGCGAATTAATTCGTAGGTGGATGAGGAAACAAACGACAGATTGACCATAATTCAAATTAAGTGCAATTACTGTATTAGAACTTTAATTTCAATTGATATGGAAACAATTAAATGGATTCAATCCCTACTAGGAGAAGAATTACAACCCCTATTTCTTGCCATTACCTCTTTGGGTTCCGAGTATGCATATATTGTATTTATGACCCTTTATTACTGGTTAGTCGATCCTTGGACTGGTCGTCAATTAGGAATCGTAACTACCCTAAGTTTAGGGTTTAATATCTTACTCAAGGATTTATCTGCTAACCCCCGTCCCTTTGAATTAAACCCCAATTTAGCACCCCCAGCAGCAAAAGCTACTGCAGATGGTTCATCTTTCCCCAGTGGACATTCTCAAGGTTCCGCTACATTCTGGTTTTTTCTGGCATTCTATTACCAGCGTCTGTGGCTGTGGGTATTAAGTATAACCCTTGTCAGCCTAGTAGCATTTTCTCGCGTGTATTTGGGAGTCCACTTTCCCGTAGATGTGGTTGTGGGATTAATTTTGGGTATTTTATTCGCTTTCGTGGGAGTACGCTTGTCTTTACCAAATAAGCCATTATTACTAGTCCGAGTTGCTACGGTGATGCTAGCTTTTTTACTGGCGATCGCCTTACCCGATTTAGCACGTCCCCTTGGTGTGCTTGTAGCCTTTTTCCTGACTACTCCTGACTTTCATCCCCCTACAACTTGGAAAGGTAAAGTCTTGTTTGGTGGGACTGGTCTATTGTTAATTTTACTCATTCACAAGGGTTCTAGTGTGTTGTTGGGTGATTGGAAACATCTGGCTGAAATTACTTTTTGGCATTATGCCATTATGACTCTGTTTGCAACGGAAATATTGCCCAAATTTGCCAGACGCAGATATTGACATGGGGATGAATTCTAGCAATAAGAACCCACATCTTCACCGCATACATCAACAAGATAACAAAGGGCACGAAACCGCAGACCAATTACTTGTTCGTAGAAAGGATTGAGTTTACACAAGGGGGGGATATGGGCAATTTTTTGACCAAATAAGTAAATATCTCGCGCAAAGGGACACTGCACTGGAATGACTCTACACAGCAGATGGGCAATTTGGGGATTAGCTATTTCAATGCTATCAAGCCAGATGCGAATTGGTTGAAGCAGATCGAAATTATCAACTTTAGACCAGGTAGAATTAAGCATTTGTTTGTATCCATGAACTACTATTAAGTAGTTTATAGATAACTCAAGAAAATGGGAAGAGTATTTACATATAAGTATTTTTTATGCTTAATTAGCTTAACTTATACCTTTATTTCACATCAATAGGATGTACCTATGTTTGAGAATCTCTGGTAAATTATAAGGGCAAGGCGATGCCTTACCCCTACTCAATGGTTACTTTTGACTTAATTATCGTGCAGGCATGGGTGGTCTTGGAGGCATCCTCATTTCTAGAGGCATGACTTGAGGTGTGACGGTAAATCTATCTAAATTTGCCTGTAGGCGTTCTTTTTGGGTTTGGGTTAATCCAGGTATATTTAAAACATCCTCGACTGTTTCATAAGGTCCATTGGTGACAATTAATTTTGCCAGATTCGGGTAAAATCCCCGGCAATCCTTAAAGGCAATGATATTGGCGTTATTCAAATCAATGATCTCACTGGGAGGACATGGTTGTTGTTGAGCTACCAGTATTGTTCCTGATTGCATTCTCATATTTCCAGCCAGTACAGGTTGACTCCAACCGAACAATCCCCAGCAAATGATGAGCAATAGGCTAAATATGCTCAACCATCGGACTAAACCTTTCATATTTATACCTCTTTATACCTCTGGGTCTTCAAATTGGTATTGGTAATTTATTGTTCACCACAAAATAAACCACTCAAAACACTGGCTAATTTAGCCATAGTTCCAGGGTAAAAAAACAGTGTGAGGAAATTGTGAAGAAACCGGAAGTTAAACTGTAAAAAATTTTAAAGCTGTAGGATGCCTATCTTACCGAGGACGACCAATTGTAGTCACATAAAGTACAGCTTCCTCATTAGGAATACCTAAAACTTCATTGACTTGGTCATCAAAAAAGCCACCAATACCGCTAACTCCCAAACGCAAATGAACTGCTGCTAAATTTAGCCTTTGACCTAAATGACCAGCATCCATATGCAAATAACGATAAACGCGATCGCCATATTGAGCCACAGATGATTTTAAATCAGCAGTATGAAACACTACCACTGCGGCATCACGCCCTAATTCTTGTCCCAAGCAGAGAAAATGCAATTCTCTACGGAAGTTTTTAAAACGAATTTGTCGTAATTCTTGCGCTTGAGGTGCGTAATAATAACAGCCTGTTTCTAGTTCTTCTACCCCAGAAACAGCAATAAAAGTTTCGATTAAATTCAAATCGAAATAGTCGGGATGAATATCTAAACCTTGGTCGATATAATTTTGGGGTTGGTAGGTAAAATCTAGTAAAGTTTTTAGTTCCTCAAAGGTTAAATTTTGACCATTGTAAGCACGGGTAGAACGTCGGTGGAGAATGGTAAATTCTAATTCCTCAAGGTTTTTACCCCAATCAATAGGGGTGGTAACTGTAGAAATTTTTTGACAAAAGGGAAAGTTATATTTATCTTCTAGGGATTTTTCTGGCTTGACTTGTGGTAAATTTAGCTTACCGATGGTACCTTGTTGAATCTGGGTAGAACAATGGAAATAACTTAGCAACTCACCATCAGGAACTTCAGGATAATCCGTTTCCGTAGCAGAAGGGAGGGCTGTTGGTCCGGTGGGTAAATTTTGTTGAATATCCAGCAAATCAGCGAGGGCAGTAACGGCGATCGCTCCTTCTTGGACTGGATCGATATATAGCAGTTCGTTTACCTGTTCATCGACAAAACCACCAATTAAGTGAGGGCGATAATCAGCGATGGCACTAGCTAACTCAATATTACCTAACAGGTGACCGCTATCCAAACAAATTCGTCGGTAAGCGCGATCCTCATAACGCCACTCGGAACGATAGAACACCGCAGTGATAATAATTGCTAGCTGGGTACTATCTAAAGCGGGATGCCACAAACAAGCTGATTGTAGTCTTTGCCAGACATCGCTTTCCCAATAATGCATCAGGGAATGGCTACGACATTGGTAATTATAAAGACCTGGTGGCAAAAATGGTGTCCCACGGGAAACCACATATACTTCCGCTGGATATAAACCACCAGCACTGGGTGCAGCCCGTAAATACACAGCACTTCCCATGGAAGGCATTTTAGCAGTCAGTCCGTAGCTACAAAATAGCAATCGTGATAACCTTTGCCACCATTGTGATTCTGGGTTATTGGTAAATACCTCTGGTTTTTCTTGAATATAGGGTTTAAGGTCAAATTCAGAGCCAATTTTGTATTCTTTGAATGGTACGGGTTGCTTAGCCCAGTCTAGTCCCTTATTTTTAGCGGCGATAGTTTGCGGATCGTACTTAGTCCGTTGGTGGTAGTGCTGGGCAATGGATTGGCGTAGTTCTGGCATAAGATTTTTAATACGCTGCTATATAATCTTGACATTTGGATGCACTATCATTTAGTCTTCATGAGTACAAAACTTACAATTAAGTTCAGTACAGAAATTTTGCTTGCCAAACGCTGGCAAATAGCCTGTAATTATTTTAGTTTGCCTCTGATTTAACACCAACGGTTGCCATTTTGTCACTAATTATGAAGGTACTATTCAGAACTAGCTGATTCTGGTCTTTGGGATATACGGCTTGAGTTTCTTTGCCAGCGATACAAGCCATAGCCAGCAGCAACTAGTATTAACAAATACGGACTATAAACAATTAACCAAATACCCATTTTCAGTAAACTCACCGTAAATTCACTTAAAGAATGGGTAGAATTATTCCAAGCTTGTTTAATTTGTGAATCTAAGGAACGCTGAGGACTACTAGAAGAAATTGCCGCTTCTAAATTTAAGGTAATTGTAGAATAAGTGACTTGATTTTGTAAACTTTTTAACTGAGCATCAATTTGTTCGATGGACTGTCGCACCCTACTAAGTTCTTTAGCGACGCTGAGTATATCTTTTACAGAACCAGCCCGTTCCATAATTTTTTGTAAGCTAGTTTCGGTTTTGCGCAAATTAGTTAATCTGGCTTGAATATCCACCAAGCGATCGCCTACATCTTCGGTAGTGATATTACGGTTTTGTACGGTGCCTAATTTGCCTAATTCCTCTAAGGTAGGTTCCAGTAGTTTTTGAGGAACTCTCAGTTGAATAAATGCACTATGACGGGCATATTCATTTTGGGGTTGTCTTTCTTCTAGCCTAATTAAATCTCCTTGCTGTTTATCGATAATTTGCGACACAGCATCTATACTCTGCTCTACAGAATCCACAATTAAAGTCATAGCTGCCTTTTTAATCAATTGTGGACGGGGACGGGGTGCTGGTGTGGCTTGTGCGACTTGAGAAACAAAATCAGCACTTGCTTGTGGTGCAGATATCTTGGCTGCGGCTTCCGGTGTTGTTTCTTGTAAAGCTTGATTAGAAGGTGTAGTAACGGAGGAACAACCACTGAAAATTATCCCTCCTAGCAATGTCCCTAACACCAAAGTCGGTTTTTGTGTAAAAGCATTCATAATCTCACCTTAGATAGATGATTTTAATGTCAGTATGACTCCTAAAAAAAGAAAAATGATCATGGTTGCAGTTTATGTAACCGTCAAGGAAAAATTCTCGGCGTTGCATAAATGCGGGATGATTTTGATGGTTTTGTGGGATGGGTCGGAGTGCCTGTCCCTTATATTATGAGGCAGGCACTCCGACCTGTACCACTCATATTCATCCCTTAATTCAGCAATGCCTGAAAAAAGAATGCCACACATGGTTGGTAGGGGTGCGGAAACCGCACCCCTACAATTGGATCTGTTGCAAACATTGTTTGATTTGGTATCATATTTATCCCTTAATTCACCAATGCCAAATTCTCTTCCCTAACTCCTAACCCCTATTTTTGCTGATACCAATCATTTTATAAGCAAAGATTATATATACAATATTTTAGTTTGTTTATTTAAATATTTACTCCTTTTTCGTCAAATTTTTCTCGAAAAATTATTGACGTAATTCCGTTGTTTGATGCTATAGTAGAAGAAAGTAGTTTTGGGGACTCCTTGACCATTATTCGTCCAAAAAAGCTACAACCCCTATTATGACGTAGCAGGTAACCTAAAAGTCAAATTTTGATAACATCAAGAAAGACCAATTTTCATTCCTCCAATTCACCTCAGAAATAACTACACTTGACAAAATACAAACAATATGCTAATTAGACAGGATTTAGAATCCTGTAGTGTAACTGGACTCACCCACTCCTTCGGAGTGGGTGAGTGGATACAAGCATTAAACGCAAAGCGATATCGTTGTAGGATATTGCTAAAAATTTGGGATGCACAAGCGTGAAAACCGCTATATTGCATAACTCGGAACTTATAACTCGTAACTATTTTGAAGACAAGTATTTTAAACTACATAAAAATTTAGATAATTATGCAGATGCAATAAATGGTCGTAGTTAAAGGATAATAAATAAAGTAAGTAAGCAGGCAAGCAGGAAAAAACCACAATTTTGTAACACACATCTTGCACCTGGGTCAGCAACTGGGTTGATTGGGAATATTTACCTGTCAAAACCCTAATATGAACGTTTATAAACCCGGTTTCTAAGAATGGTGCAAGATATGAGGTAACAAAAGGTAAAATTACTTAAAATCCTTTGACTGATTGCTTACGGATAAATCACGAAAATTTTTCCACTAACTTACTTTATCCTTGACAATTGTTTAGTCAACTCTAAATCATTATGGTTTCTCCTAAAACCGAAATTACTGCTTCAAAATTTCCCAAGTTTTTGCAGATACCCTTAATAACTGAATGGGGTTGGCTAATAGCTTTTTGGTGTATGTGTGCATTTAACGGTTGGGTTCTCAAAAAATCTAATGCTGCATTGCCTCTAGTAATTTATTTTGCTATTTTTCCTTTAGCCTCAATTGTTTCTCGGCTTACTAAAAATACCAAAATCATTGTTAGTTCTTTAATTATTTCCCAAGCTATTCTAGCTTTGGGAATTTGCTATTTAAATTTGAAATTATCATTGATAGCCCTTGTATTATATGGAATAAATTCACTGTTTTTTGCTTTTATACTGCTATTTGTATCCATTGAAAGCGGCATCATGGTTCCAGCTTTTATAGTATGTGTAGTCGCCTTTCTGTTGATATTTGCTGCTTGGGAATGGATTGCGCGTTTGGTTTGGTATTGCAATTTGGCGATCGCTACTAATAAAGCGGGACGACAGCTAAGAAATTTTTTTGAGAACTTTGATAGTGCAATCTTCATTAAGAGTGGAATTGCGGCAATTGGACTGTCAGTGGGATGGGTAATAGGTGGTTTATTTTAGTAGAGTTTTGAATAAATTGCGATTAGGGGTTCACTTTTGCGGTAAGATTATAAACTTGCAATAAAACAGGATGCTTGCTGAGGTGGAGACGCTCCTATGGCTCGGATGTATTACGACTCGGATGCTAACTTAGACCTTTTAGCTGGAAAAACTATCGCCATCATTGGTTATGGTTCTCAAGGTCATGCCCACGCCCTAAATCTCAAAGATAGTGGCATGAATGTTATTGTCGGATTATATCCGGGCAGTAAGTCAGTGGCAAAAGCCGAAGCGGCTGGGTTAGGCGTAAAGAATGTGGCAGATGCAGCTAAAGCCGCAGATGTAATTATGATTTTGTTACCTGATGAGGTGCAAAAATCAGTTTATAAACATGATATTGAACCTAATCTGCAACCGGGGAATGTGTTAGCTTTTGCCCACGGGTTTAATATTCATTTTGGTCAAGTTGTACCACCTGCTGATGTAGATGTAATTATGGTAGCCCCTAAGGGACCTGGACATTTGGTACGCAGGACTTACGAACAGGGACAGGGTGTACCTTGTTTGTTTGCTGTTTATCAGAATGCTAGTGGTCAGGCACGCGATCGCGCCATGGCATATGCTAGAGGTATTGGTGGTACTCGTGCGGGCATTTTGGAAACTACCTTCCGGGAAGAAACGGAAACCGACTTATTTGGGGAACAAGCGGTACTTTGTGGTGGTTTAAGTGCCTTAATCAAAGCCGGATTTGAAACTTTGGTAGAAGCGGGTTATCAGCCAGAATTGGCTTATTTTGAATGTCTACACGAAGTCAAGTTAATTGTTGACTTGGTGGTAGAAGGAGGCTTGGCAACCATGCGCGATAGTATTTCTAATACTGCTGAGTATGGAGATTACACTCGCGGACCTCGGATTGTGAATGAACAAACCAAGGCAGAAATGAAAAAGGTTCTCAGTGAGATTCAATCCGGTCAATTTGCACGGGAATTTGTACTGGAAAATCAAGCTGGTAAGCCTGGATTTACTGCTATGCGACGTCAAGAAGCTGAACATCCCATTGAGGAAGTGGGTAAGGATTTACGTGCTATGTTTAGCTGGTTGAAGAAGGTGTAACTGAAGAAATTAGAAATCGGCTTTGTGGGATGGGCATCTTGCCCATTGTTTATATGGGGGTTTTCAGTTGTGTCCAATACACGAGGGAACCTCACCCCGTCCGACCGATTCTCCTCTCCTACCCTACGGGTAGACAGGTCGTGCCTTCTGAAAGTAGCCACGACTTGTCTAAGAGGTTGTTTGGAAAGGCAACAAGTATACCCGGAACTTCTCTGATAAACCTCTCTCCTATAAGTCCAGAGGCTTTTAAACCCCACTTCCGATATAAAAACTTTTTTTGCTTCCCTCTCCTGTTTCCCTCTCTTCCCTCTCTTCCCTCTCTTCCCTCTCTTCCCTCTCTTCCCTCTCTTCCCTCTCTTCCCTCTCCCAATGGGAGAGGGGTTAGGGGTGAGGGTAGGAGAGGGGTTAGGGGTGAGGGTAGGAGAGGGTTAGGTTTGGGAGATTTTGTGTTAATAACAATACTTTTCAAACATCCTCTAAGTAAGGAGAGGGGACAGGAGTGAAGATGGGGAGTAATGACTTTAGATTGCTACTTTTTTTGAGTTTGTTCTAATGCGTCTTGGGTTCGTTCATAGGGTTTAGTTTTCGGTTGCCAAGTGGGGAAAATTCCCACTAGCAAATTATTGATAGTTGTGCGAGTATTACGACTAGCTGAACTTAGCGGTTGGGGAAGGAAACTGTCCCCAAAACCGATAAATATCAATGATAGTAAGATTAAGAGGGTAAAATTTCCTTTATTAAACATTATAAAACTCAAGTACTTTTGAGTACTAATTGACGCATATCTTGTACCAAGTTCCTCTTCCAGAGTTATAGCAACTACCGGGTAAGAGTGCAAATCTCTCAGTTTCAAAACCTTGATTTTTCCTGTATAAAGCTGCTTTTTTGGTCTTGTTAAGAATGGTGCAAGATAGTGCAAGATATGAATTAAGAGGGCAGTTGTTACCCCTAACATTTTTTATAACATTGGTTGTTTGATAGTTGACATCAGCATTTACCTGGATTTTTTGCTGTCAATGATTAAAACCCATGTTATAACAATATACGTAATTTTGCTGAATAAATCACTTTGATTAAATCCAGGAAACCAATGCTACCAAATATTATTAGACTTCTTGCAGAAGTGGGTAACAGGGAACAGGAAACTCGTAAGGGTGTACAAGAATTGAAACAAACACTATCAAAAAAATACTTTTGTAAAACATCTTATACTCAAATTTTAAAGCGACTATTAAGTGGATTAGCTGTTTTATTGCCAGTTTCCTATGTGATGTTTACAAATCAAGTTCAAGCGGAAACAAATAGTCAATTTATACCTTTTTTCGATAATCAAGATAATCCGGTTCCAGTAGGTTTTCCAGCGGGACAGAAGTTAGATATTTCCCCACCAGCACCTGAATTAAATAAGTTTGACAAAGCTGTACTTAAAATCTGTGGTCCTATGGGTACTAATGTTAAACCCCATCAATTTAAACGGCTTTTATCTTATTACCCAGATGTTGTGGAAAAACTCCAGAAAGCAACTGGTGGTGAAATACGTCCTGGTAGGAGAATAAAATCAGAATTTATCCAAGATTTAACTAATATTTGGTTTCGCGAAAAAGGCTTTGAACATATTTTTTGTGGGGAAATCTATAACGCAAATGATATTGGTGGGTTGCATTTTTATGGTAGATACTTAGAAATACAAAATACAAAAATTGGTGGTAGATTACCAAATAATATTCAAAGACAGGAAGTTGTTCCGGGTGTTATCTATACAATGGGTGTAGTAGTCAAACAAGGAGATCGCTTGGTAAGAGATGTTATCAAAGGTTATGGTTACCTTAGTAATGCCCAAGAAATGTTAATAGATACAACTAAAATATTTAAACTTCAAGGTAATACTGAAGGTGCTTGTATTTATAATGTCAAAGATTGGGAGACGGGTAAAACATTCCCCACGGTTTTTGTGAGGAAAAATAAGGCAATAATTACTTATTATCCTGATGCTACTCCTAGTGGGAGAGAATGTAAAAGTTAGGGAACAGGGAACAGGAAACAGGGAACGGTAAAACATCAAGATGAATCTAGAAACAAAACCTCTGTTAATGGGTGAGTTTGTCGAAGCAGATTGAGAGGCATTTTTTGCTTATCAATCCGATACATTGTATTGACGTCATTATCAGTGTAAAAGCCTCACAGAAACAGAGGTTCTGGAGTTTATTAAAATGTTTGTAAATCAGAAAAAAGAGAATCCCAAAACTAAATTTAAACTGGCTTTAATTCTCAAACAATAAAATCGATTAATTGATAATTGTGCCATCCGTATCAACGATACCAAACTGCGAGAGGCAAACATTGGTTATGAAATAAATAGTCGCTATTGGGGTCAAGATTATGCTACAGAAGCAGCACGCACAATTGTTCCTTTCGACTTTGAAGAGTTAGGAATCTACCGTATTTAATCATGGTGCGTAACCGAAAACATTGGTTATGCCAGGGTATTAGAAAAAATTGGTATGTGGTGTGAAGGTCATTTACGAGAAAAAGAGTTTATCAAACGTAAATGGTATGACCAATATATTTATGCTATTTTGGAACGGGAATGTCAACTATGAATCAAGATAAAATAAATCCACCAGCTTTTACTAAAGTCCATTTTGATTTTGATAATTTATCTTATTTAACTAGTCCCCGACAACAGCTAAATTTACAAGCTGTTGGTATTGGTTTAATTCAACTACCACCAGATGAAGGCTACACTTTTACTCATAGCCATGCTGAACAAGAAGAAGTTTATATAGTGGTTGCAGGGAGAGGTTTAATATTAGTTGATGGGGAACTAATAGAAATTAAACGAGGGGATTTAATCAGAGTATCTCCTCCAGCAAAACGGGCATTAAAAGCAGCGAAAGATACTAATTTATTTGTAATTTGTGCGGGAGGAGTTGCAGCTGATTATCCCCATAATCCCACAGCACGCTATTTGATAGATGATGGCATTCCTGATTACGATGATATTCCACCTTGGTATGAAGATAGACCGGATATTGCTGAAAGAAATGCTAAATTAAAGGCACGAATGTTAAAGGCAAAAACAAAGCGAGAACAACAATAATGAAATATTTTTGCCCACTAAAATTTGGGATGTAAGAGTGGGGTTACCTCACCCCTAAGAGGATGTTTGAAAAGTATTATGTTTAACATCAAAACCCTGGAAACCTAACCCCTAACCCCTTCCTTACTAAAAGGGGAACAGAAAAATAGGGGTTTCAAAGTCTGTTTCCTCCTAGGAGAAAGATTTCCCAAAGAGGTTTCTTTAGTAAGCTTTTAGACTTGACAAACAACCTCTAAGAGTGTGTTTATAAATAAAGAAACCGGGTTTCTTTTGGCGTATATACTCAGATTTTCGGTTACTGACCCATGGAAACCCGGTTTCTGTAACCCCACCCCTACCAATTTAACTTGCAAATTGCGGACGCTTGCTAATCCCAGGTTTAATTGCTTCCAATTGCGCTGCTAATCGAATCAGAGTAGCTTCTCCTGCGGGTTTTCCTACCAACTGTACACTCATGGGTAAACCATTACTATCAAAACCCATCGGAAGCGCAATCGCAGGTTGTCCAGTTGCATTAAATGGTGGACAAGGGGCAACCCATTTGATAATATTCTGGAATGTCTCTTCTGGACTTAGGTTTGCCCATTCACCCACTCGGATAGCGGGATGCAGATACACAGGCAACACTAGTATATCTACGGTGTCGAAAAAGGCGACTATTTGTCGCGCTGCCACTTGCATTTGGAAAACCGCTTGCAAATATTCACCTCCTGAACCAATGCGGTTAAATAACCATTGATTCAAGGGTTGCAATGCCTGTCGGGGAATTCCCGCAGCACCTATTCCAGCTTGCCAAACTACTTGAAACGGTTCCACTAAGCCACTAAAGTCGGGGCATTTCTCCTCAAGGCTGTAACCGAGTTCTGTTAATAACTTGACGGTCTCTAAGACTCCCTGCTGACAGGTTGCATCAGCATCACCCAAGGGAGGAACAGTGATAGAATAAGCAATGCGTAAATTGCCGGGTTTTTCTTTGGTATCAGCCAAAAAAGACGGTTCTGGTTCTGGTAACCAATAAGGATCTCCCGTAATATAACCAGACATCACATCTAAAAGGGCAGCTGCATCAGCCACAGTGCGGGCAATCGGACCATTAGTAGAAAGTCCACTCAGGCGATCGCCTGCGGGGGCACTAGATACTCTTCCCCGTGATGGCTTTATTCCTACCATACCACAACAAGCCGCAGGTCCGCGAATGGAACCACCACCATCGGAACCTTGGGCGATCGCGCATAATCCTGCAGCTACAGCAGAAGCTGCACCACCACTGGAACCACCAGGGGTATATTCTGGGTTCCAGGGATTTCTAGCTGGGGGAAAACCCGTAGGTTCGGTGTAAGGAGTTGAACCTAATTCTGATGTGGCTGTTTTCCCTAAGATAATAAATCCAGCCTGTTTCATCTTTGTTACTACGCCATCATCATAGTCAAAGATATTGTTGAGTAAGGCTGGACTACCGAGGGTACAAGGAATACTTGCGACGGAATAGAGGTCTTTGATGGAAGTGGGGACACCAAAAAATGGTGGTAATTCGGAAGCGGTTGTTAACATTTCCGTTTTGGCTTTCGCGTCATTAATAGCCAAATCTGCTGTGACGGTAAAATAACTGCCTAATTGGGGATTTAAACGTTGAATCCTTTCTAAATATATTTCTACCAGTTCTAGGGGTGATATTTCCCGTTTCCGGATTAGCTGCGCTTGTTCCAATGCTGGGGTAAAGGCTAAATCTGCTTTATCCATGGGTTAGTTAAAAAGTAGTTGTATTTATAACTACCATTTTTTCTGCAAGTTTGAGCATGGACATGTTAATTTGGCAGGATTTTAGGGAATTTTATAGTTATAACTCCTGATATTTGTCAATCAATTAGGAGGCTAAATTGCAAACCAATTTTTTTTACATCAATTTTAAAATCATTTTCAAAGGATAGTTATGGCTAATTTAGAACAGCTTCTTGAGGAGTTACCAAATCTTGTTGAAAACCTGAATCTTAATATTGGTGATGCTGATGAAATCAATCAGGAAGCATCAAGGCTAAATAATATCGCAGCAAAACTACAAAATATTCAAGAACTAATTGAAGATGAGTTAGGTTTTGAAAAAGTTAAAAATGCAGCAATGAGTGCTTTACCTTTTTTAGGTACAGTAGCTAGTATTTTTATTCCTGGTGGTTTTCTGGTAGATGCTGTAATTGCAGGTGGTGCAGGATTTATTGCAGAAAAATTTGGCGATACAGAAGCAGAAATAATTTTACAAGATTTACAATCAAGAATTGAGGTTTGGATTGAATGGTGCAATGAACTTAAGGAAATATCACAAGAAATTTTAAATAATACACAACTTTTATCTTATATAAAATTTTCACAACTCAAGGCTAGTGGTTTGTCCCATTAATTTTGTTCGGGTTTCCATCACACCCACCTGGGACTATAAGTCTCAGTCTAATAGTCAAAGTCATATAAATATGACTATAAAACTAGCCATCAAAACTAATGGGACAGAACACTAGTGTACATGAGCAAATCAAAAATATTGATAGTTGTTTAACAATTCACTTTGATTTCAGTGACTATCATGGACTTCAAGAAAAACTTGAAAAAATTACTAATGCTCAACAGCAATTAACAGAACTACAAAAACAACTAAATCAAATTATCGAGACTATTGAACATGGTAAAGGGATTATAGATATATTATTTGGTATCACATCATTTTTTGGTAATTCTGGTTTTGCTTTAGATTGGTTGGATGAGGAACATGGATTAATTATATCTAGCGCTGGTGAATTTAAATCTGTAGCAGACATATTTAATGAGTGCGAATCTTTAAAAGAAAAATCTGGAAAATTAATATTACAAGTCAATACCTTGAGAGGACAAGTAGAACAGAGTTTGAAACAACTTGAGCAAGAACAACGTAGAAACAAATTCTCCAATTCATATTCTGCAAAAAATATTAGTCAAAATCAAAACCTACAAACACTGACAATTAAAGAACAACAACCAAACAAAAGCACGAAACTAAAACCCTTAATTCTAGTAATAGCTTCAAGTTTAGCAGTCTTCGGTTTTGGTTCTTGCATAGGTAGAGAAAAATTTTCACCAGTTCAACAAATGAGCTTGATTTCTAATCAGGAAGTTGATGCCGTTGCAAATTTTAAATCTGCTAAAAAAATAGCAATGGAAGCTTCTTTAATGGTTCAAAAACCACCTCATCCTTTAGAAGTTTGGCAGCAAGCAGAAACAAAATGGCAAGAAGCATTAAAACTATTAGAAAGTATTCCCGAAGGAACACCAGTTTCTGCTGAAGCAAAGAATAAACTCGCTGCTTATCGTCTTAATCATAAAGCTATCAATCAAAGATTAATCACTGAAAAAGAAGCAGCAGCAAACTGGGAAAATGCCCAAAAATTGGCAATGGAAGCTGCTGTTATGGTTCAAAATCCCCCTCATCCACAAGAAGTCTGGCAAAATGCAAAAGTAAAATGGGAGCAATCAATCAATTTATTAGAAAGTATTCCAAAAGGTACATTTGTTTATCAACAAACGAAAGAGAAACTTGCTACTTATAGAACTAACTATGTTGCTATAAGTGCGAGAATCAAGTAGTAGATAAAAAGTACAAAATATAATTAGATAGCTTAAAATTTGGTAGGAAGGCTTATTCCTACCAAATTTTAAGACCATGGAAGTACAAAAAATATCTATTTACTTACCATCATTCCTAGTACAGTTTATTGTGATTTAAACCATAAAATTGCCAAATGGTCACGATATGCTTCAAAGTCCAATAGGACAATATATGCTTCGCTCTTTATAAATAGAGTTTAAAACCTCAAGACTTAAGTATAGTAACAATGCCAGGTTTTATAGTTAATTAGTATTAAAAAATAGGTATAACAATGAAAACGAAGTATGTAGTGAAGGTCTAATTTCTCGATTTAAGAACTGAAAACGATTTTGAACCATAAGCTGGTCATTTTAAACCATATCTTGTCCGAAAATTGAAAATTTAACTTTATTTTCAAGGGTCTAAATACTCGCTTTTTGAACAGCTAGTAAATTAAATTTTTGGTCACGTTATGATGTAATTTTAAGACTTGCGGTCATTATTTGGTTCATAGCACTAACTTAAAGATTGACTGAAACCTTTGAAATTAGGTTAAGTTTTGGTCAAGATATGATTCAAAATTTGGTCATTATATGGTTTAAATCACATTTATTGAGAATTATCAAATAGCCAAAAGACATCTGGTGAAAATTAAATATGCTTTGCCCAAAACCCTTGTTCCAGACGTTGCAATGCAACGTCTGGAACATTCTTTTCCACCAGATGTTTAAAGGGTGTAAATCTCGATCTCAAGTAATTGAGAAAGCTTTAAAGTTATTACGGGAGAAAGAATTAGAAGCAGCTTACAGGAAAGCATCTAGAGAAGTTGATGCAGAGAGTGGAAATCGCGATCGCGGATAGATTCAAGAATGAAAAAAAGAATGAAAAGTGGTAAAATTTACCTAAGCCTTCTAACCTCCCAACAATCGTGCAATTGAAACTGCAAGATCGGGAAATGCTAATGGTTTAATATCACCCCCAGTCAAAGTTTCTTGGGAATCATAACCGTCATCCCTAGGAACTCTAAACACAATTAGTTCCATCCTTCGCAAATTGATTACCCAATATTCTGGAATACCTGCTTGAGCATAAATCTTGGTTTTAACTTCCAAGTCTTTACTTAAACTAGAGTTTGAGTATTCAATCAGCCAAAAGACATTTTCTCGATAGGGGTGATGTTCTCGGTAATCTCGTCCCAAACGTTGAACAATGGCAATATCGGGTTCAGGTTCAGAATTACTTTCTAGTAGTGTAATGGGTTTTGCTTGTCGAACTTTGGCACGATCTCCCAATAAATATATCAAATACTCTCCAGCTTCATCACTAGAATAAGCGTGAGCTTCCCCTTCAGGAGGCATTTCCACAATTTCTCCATTGAGTAACTCCACATGTCGCTCATCTAAAATCCCAGCTGCAATCATGCCATGGTAGTCTTCTACTGCCCATTTTGCAATTGTTAGAGTCACGGCGATCACTCCTGTTACATTACTTAACAGTTATGGTTACTCCCCCTCTTCCCACTCTTCCCACTCTTCCCCCTCTTCCCCCTCTTCCCACTCTTCCCACTCTTCCCACTCTTCCCACTCTTCCCCTCTTCCCACTCTTCCCACTCTTCCCACTCTTCCCCTTCTCACTCAATTCGATAATCTTCTAGCGGGAGGGGAGTAGTTTAATCCGATTTCGCTGATTATTAACTGGTAAGAAACCGGGTTTTTCCCAACTAACTACAAAAATTTTGGATATTTTAGCCAAATAAACCCGGTTTCTCAGAACAATGTTAAATTTTTGTTCTATCTGTCAAAATCTCATAACCAGTGTTTGTCACCAATACGGTATGCTCAAACTGGGCAGACAAAGAATTATCCACCGTTACTGCTGTCCAACGGTCAGATAATGTCTTAGTAAACCTAGAACCCTCATTTAAAATTGGTTCAATTGCCAAAGTCATCCCCGCACGCAATTTCACATTAGGCATTTCCTTGGTGCGGAAGTTGAAAACAGAAGGTTCTTCGTGTAAATTGCGACCAACCCCGTGTCCAGTAAAATCTTCAACAACGCTAAAGCCATTTGCCTTTACATGGTCTTCTATGGCTCCTGCAATGTCCATGAGGTAATTACCAGCTTTCACCTGTTCAATGCCTTTATAGAGGCTTTCTTCCGCCACACGAATCAATTTTGCTGCTTCTGGGGTCACTTCACCCACAGCAATGGTAATACAGGAATCACCGTGAAAACCCTGAAAAAATGCACCAGTATCTACTTTTAATACATCTCCGGTGCGGATGACTTTCTTTTTGCTGGGAATACCATGCACCACTTCATTGTTAATACTGGAACATATCGAACCAGGAAAACCGTGATATCCCTTAAAGCTGGGAGTTGCACCCATTTCCCGGATACGTTTTTCCGCATGAGCATCCAAGTCAGCAGTTGTCATTCCTGGCTGTACCAGTTCGGAAATTTCCTTGAGGACAGTGGCGACAATCTTTGCTGATTGTCGCATAATATCAATTTCACGCGAAGATTTTATTTCAATGCCTCGACGTTGTCTTTTGGGACGATTATCTTGAACTGGCTGAGAAAGCAGATTGCTGAGGATGTTCATGGGAAATTAATAATTCCTTGGGCTTTATCGTTTAAAATTTAAGGTTATTCTAGTCTAATTGAGAAACTGTATCTATATCTTTAACTTAACCTATTTTCGGGTATAGGGCATATAGTAAAATCAAAAGTCATAGATACCCAGAGGGTAAGTTAAAAGTCAAAAATGAAATGCTTGCTGTGAAGTAGTTTTAGCGTTTGAGGCTGTTATAGCTGATCCAGGTACACAGAGAAACCGGGTTTATGAATGAAAAATTCGGGTTTTTACAGGTCAATCTTCCTAATAAACCCGGTTTCTGGTAGATTTATGAATGAAAAATTCGGGTTTTTACAGGTCAATCTTCCTAATAAACCTGGTTTCTGGTGGGTTTATGAATCAAAAATTCGGGTTTTTACAGGTCAATCTTCCCAATCAACCTGGTTTC